>Ga0316202_10000105_pt1 | contig 133885 bp, 109 predicted proteins | sample 3monrhotite_MG_FD_204934 | JGI IMG/M metagenome (GOLD analysis project Ga0316202, IMG submission 204934) | Microbial mat bacterial communities from mineral coupon in-situ incubated in ocean water Damariscotta River, Maine, United States -... | ecosystem: Environmental > Aquatic > Marine >... | reverse complement strand
TGCTGACTACCAGGCTGCTGACCGCCAGGCTGCTGACCGCCAGGCTGTTGACCGCCCGGTTGCTGTCCACCGGGCTGTTGTCCGCCGGGTTGCTGCCCGCCAGGTTGCTGCCCGCCGGGCTGCTGACCGCCGGGTTGCTGACCGCCAGGCTGCTGACTACCAGGCTGCTGACTACCAGGCTGCTGACCGCCAGGCTGCTGACCGCCAGGCTGTTGACCGCCCGGTTGCTGTCCACCGGGCTGTTGTCCGCCGGGTTGCTGCCCGCCGGGCTGTTGACCACCGGGCTGTTGCCCGTTTGGCGGCTGCTGCCCGTTCGGAGGCTGCTGCCCGTTCGGAGGCTGCTGCCCGTTCGGAGGCTGCTGCCCGTTCGGAGGCTGCTGCCCGTTCGGAGGCTGCTGCCCGTTCGGCGGCTGCACTCCGGGAGGCGGCTGCATTCCTGGAGGCGGCTGCATTCCTGGAGGCGGCTGCATCCCTGGAGGCTTGCGGTTCGCACAGTCAGGGCAAGGCTTCTGAAGCGTCCCGTACCCCTGACAGTCTGGGCAGAGCTGGTTGCCTTGGAGCATGCCTGTCTCGTTGCAACGCTGGCAAGGCAACTCGATCTGACCCACACCAGCGCAGGTCGGGCACTTCGCGGGAGGTGGAGGAATCTGTCCGTTCGGAGGACGTTGACCGTTCGGAGGCTGCTGCCCGTTCGGAGGTTGCTGCCCGTTCGGGGGCTGCTGCCCGTTCGGAGGTTGCTGACCGTTCGGAGGCTGCTGCCCGTTCGGAGGTTGCTGCCCGTTCGGGGGCTGCTGACCGTTCGGGGGCTGCTGGCCGTTCGGGGGCTGCTGACCGTTCGGAGGCTGCTGACCGTTCGGAGGCTGCTGACCGTTCGGAGGCTGCTGACCGTTCGGGGGCTGCTGACCGTTCGGGGGCTGCTGACCGTTCGGGGGCTGCTGACCGTTCGGAGGCTCGCTGCCGTGCGAACAATCCGTGCACTCCTCGGTCTCGAGGTCCTCGTCGGGGACGAGCTCCACGTTCTCTTGGTCGATCTGATCGAGGGGGTCGCTCTGGGACTCGCCGCCGTCCTGACTCAGGGGGTCGTCCTCGACGCCGTTCTGGTCGAGGCTCTCCATCATCTTGTTGAAGAGCTCGAGCTGCTCTTGGACGTTCTCCATGTCCTTGAGCGCGTCGTCGGCGCGGTCGAGGTTCTTGACCGCCTCGTTGGCGTCGCCCTTCTGGAGCCCGTCAGCGGCCTTGTTGAGCGCCTCGCTCATGGCCGAGCTGCCGCTCATGTCTTGCGAGAGAGAGCGGAGTTCCTCCGCCATCTTCTCCATCTTCTCGCTGGTTTCACCCTCTTGAAGACCCTCCTGGGCCTTCTCCTTCATGCCTTGGAGCGCGTCGCTGGCCTTGGCGAAGTCTTCTTTGGCGAGCGCCTCGCGGAGAGTCTTGGTGCTGTCCTCTTTGGACTTTGCCTCGCTGACGGCCTTGGCGGCGTCGGCGCTCTTCTTCATCGCCTCGAGCTTCTCGCCCATGGCGTTCATCTCGCGCATCGACTTCTTGCGCGCGTTGCGATCGCTGGCACCCTCGAGGTCCTGGGCGATCCGCTCCATGTCCTGGAGGAGCTTGCCGCTCCGGGTCGAGCGGTCCTTGCCTAAGCGCCGCTTCATCTTCTCGAGCTCGGCCTTGATCCGCTTGGCCTCCTTGCGGTTCTCCTCCTTGGCGGCCTTGCGCTCTTCGGCCTTGAGCTTGTTGCCGAAGAGGTCGAAGCTGGGGACGAAGAGCACGAGCACGATGGAGAGACCCACCGGCGCCCAGAGCCACTTCATTTCGCGGGGCGTGCTGAAGTTCACGACGCGGGCGGGCTCGAAGTCGCGGACCTTGTTCGCGGCGTCGTCGATCAGCGCCTGCTCGAGAGGCCGAGTGGCCTCACCGATGGCGAGCGCGCTCGAGATGCGCTCCTTGAGGCCGAGCCCGCGGTCGATTCCGACGGCAGCTTCGAGCTCGGTCGGGCGCACGCTCCAGGCCCAGGCCACGGCGCCGATCAAGACCAGGGGGGCCACAGCGGCAGGAATCACCCAAGGCGGGAGCCCAAAGTGGATCACCTTGTCGAGGGCGAAGACCACCAGCACGAGCAAAGCCCCGTAGAAGAGGGACTTGCCCAGGCGCTCATAGAGCCGGGCGAGGAAGAGCCGACGGACTACTTGGCCCACGGCGTCGCGGATCTCTTTCACGCGTCCTCCAAGGAAGCACCCGTCCAGACGGGCAGTTCGAGTATAGCGACGGGAAGCCCCATAGGCAGGGCCCGAACCTGGCAACGTCGTTGTCGGGGGTCCGTAAGATCCTCCTTGCAAGGGAGGCCTAAACCCATGAACGATCGTCGCAGTGAGGTCAGCACCCTCAAGCCCTCGCACGAAGGGTGCCAAGCGACGGCCTCGCTCTCGACCGACCTCGGCGAGGTCCGCGTGTTCTGGAGCGAAGAGGGGCTCCTGCGAGTCTGCCTCCCTGGAGACGCCTCGAGAGCGGAGGGGTTCAGCGCTGCCTGCAAAGCGCCGCTGCCTCCTGGCTGGGGCGAGAGCCTCCGCGAGCAGCTCTTGGCCCTCGCGAGCGGCTCACCAGCTGACTTCAGCCAGATTCCCCTCGACCTCCGCTCGCTGACCCCCTTCCAGCGAGAGGTCCTCGCCGCCTGCGCCCAGATCCCCTGGGGCGAGATCGTGAGCTACGGCGAGCTCGCCAAGCGCACCGGTCGCAAGGTCACCGCCTCGCGAGCCGTCGGGAAGGCGCTCTCGCTCAACCCGGTTCCCCTCGTCGTCCCCTGCCACCGCGTCCTGAGCGCCTCGGGCAAGCTGACTGGCTTCTCTGCGCCAGGCGGCGTCGACACAAAGCGGCAGCTCTTGACGCTGGAGGGCGCCCACAAGACGGACTGAGCGAACTCAGTCGAGGTCGAGAGCCTGCCTCAGTTCGTCCATGCGGGACGCGTCGCGGACGATACCGTAGGCGAAGATCTCGCCCGTCAACGTGCCGAAACCTCCGATCAGGAGGTCCTCGTCGCCGTAGACCCGCAGCTCTTCCGGCTCGGCTCGAGGGCCGTTGAGGATCTCGCCGAAGGGAGCGAGGGGCGCCCCCAAGAGGCTGTAGAGGCCAGCGAGGGCTTCGAATCTCGGCTGCCCGAGCGCTCCGCTGACGCCCTCCGCCAACCAACCCAAGAGCGCCCCGCCCCCAAAGAGCTCCTGCTCCGCGCCGTTCCAGCAAGTCTCGTAGAGCAGCCCGGTCATGAGAGCCTCCGAGCTGGTCGCGACCCCCTGCTGAGCCCCGTCTACCCAGACCCGAGGGTCGTCCTCAGCCGCCTGGTCCTCCAGGCGCGAGGTGTAGCTGAAGTTGCCCTGGTTCTCGGCGAAGAGCGGGACATGCCCCCCGGCGCCGACCGGAAAGCGGCGCGGCTCGAGGAGGTAGTCCTGGCTAAAGGGGCATTCGCGGCCCCAGGTCAGGACGATCCACTCGCGGAGGGCTGCCGAGAGCGGCCCGTGCTGCGCCTCGAGTTCGGCCAGTCGGCGGGTGGCAGCCGCGTAGTCCGGCGCGAGAGGCTCCGAATACCAGCGCTCGACGAATCCGGGCAGCGCGTCGTAGCGAGTCGGGCGCTCCGGGCCTAGGACGTGGCGAGCGAGTCCGTCTCCCAGATAGGCGCGAACCCGGACTTCCTCTGCGGAGATCTCGCCAGCCCTGAGGTTCTCGGCTAACCACGCCACGCCCGCCGCGACGTCACCAGTTCCCTCCCAGGCTCGCTCCAGCTGTCGGAGTCGCTGATCATCCACGGGTCCAACCTCCGGGCCTAACCTACGGTTCCCCGCCCCCTCGCGCAGCCAGCGACATCCGCTATCGTCCGCGTCTTGCCAGCCCCGCCCTTGGGAGGTCCCGTGAGTGCAGAGAAGCCCCTAACGCCCAAGCGCGCCCTCCTGAGCGTAGCTAATAAGACGGGGCTCGCCGAGCTGGGGCGCGGCCTGAGCGAGCACGGGGTTCAGCTGATCTCGACCGGCGGGACCGCCGGCGAGCTGCGCGAGGCGGGGCTCGAGGTCACCGACGTGAGCGCGGTCACCAAGCACCCTGAGATCTTCTCAGGTCGCGTGAAGACACTTCACCCCAAGATCCACGGCGGGATCTTGGCGCGCTTGCCGCAAGACGAGGGCGAGCTGGCCGAGAACTCGATAGAGGTCCTCGACGTCGTGGTCGTGAACCTCTACGCCTTCGAGGCTGCGGTCGCGAGCGGGGTCGACCTTCCTGCCTTGGTGGAGAAGATCGACATCGGCGGACCGGCCATGCTCCGCGCCGCGGCCAAGTCCTTCTTCCGGGTCGCGATCCTGACCGACCCCGCGCAATACCCCGCCTTCTTGGCTGAGCTCAAGGAGACGGGCGCGATCTCGCTCGAGACCCGCCAGCGCCTAGCAGTCGCGGCCTTCGAGCTCAGCGCAGGCTACGACGCCGCGATCCAGACCGAGCTCCGCCGGCGCCTCTTGCCTGACGCCGAGCTCCCGACCCGCCTCGCTGTCCAGGGGCAGCGCGTCGGCGAGGCGCTCCGCTACGGCGAGAACCCCCACCAGCGCGGCGCCTTCTACGCGACCGGGAGCGGCGGCCTCGGCGCGGCCACTCAGCACGAGGGCGGCAAGGCCCTCAGCTACAACAACTACCTCGACCTCGACGGGGCCCTGGGCCTCGTGAGCGAGCTCCCCCGGCCGAGCGCCTGCGTGATCAAGCACGCCGGGCCCTGCGGCGCGGCCACGGCCGCCGACGCCAGCGCGGCCCTCGAGGCGGCCTGGGAGGGCGACCCCCTCTCGGCCTTCGGCTCGGTGGTCGGGTTCAACGTCCCCGTGGACGCCGCGACCGCCGAGGTCCTCGTGACCCGCGGGTTCATTGAGGCGATCGTGGCGCCCGCCTTCGAGCCAGCCGCCTTGGAGCGGATCCGAGCCCGGAAGGGCTGGGGCAAGACCGTCCGGCTTCTGAGCGCCACCGCGCCTGCCGCGGGCCTAGCTCTGCGGAGCGTCGCGGGAGGACTTCTCGTCCAAGACGAAGACCGCGCCGAGCCGTCCAAGTGGGAGGTCGTCAGCGAGCGCGCGCCGACGCCCGAGGAAGAAGCTGCGCTCCGCTTCGGCTGGAAGTGCGTTCGGGCCGTGCGGAGCAACGCCATCGCCCTCGCGTTCTCACCCAGCGCGGGGGTCCTCGCGCTGGCTGGCGTCGGCGGGGGGCAACCGTCTCGAGTGGACGCGGTCGGGATCGCGGCTCGCAAGGCGGGTGAGAAGGCCCAGGGCTCAGTCCTGGCTTCGGACGCCTTCTTCCCCTTCCCCGACGGAGTCGAGGCCGCGGCCGAGTCCGGTGTGACGGCGATCGTCCAGCCCGGCGGGAGCAAGAAAGACCCAGACGTGATCGCCCGCGCCAACGAGCTCGGCCTCGCCATGGTTCTGACTGGCACGCGCTGCTTTCGGCACTAGCTCCATGGGGACTCGACTCAACTGCCTCTCCTCGCCCCTCGCGATCCTGCTCCTGACCCTTTGGACCGGACTCGGGGCAGGCTGCGCCGCGGTCCCCCTCGCCACACCCGGCCCTCCCCCAAGCGGCCCACCGGCCGGCTCCCTGAGCGTGGCGCCCCTCCCGCGAGCCTACGTCCCGACCCTCGAAGAGCCCCTCGACGAGCAAGGCCAGCGTCCGCTCTTCACGCCGCCCTATCGAATCGCCATCAACGCCGCTGAGGTCCGACAGAGCGTGCTCCGCTCCCTCGATCAGCGGGGCGGCTTCGAGAGCGTCCTGCCCCTCGAGGCACCCCCAAAGGCGCTCCCGAGCGAACTCCTCCGAGCAGCCCAAGCTGCGGGCTCCGAGCTCTTGCTCGAGGTGACCCTCGACGACGCAGAGGTCCGTCTCCTGGAGACCAACAGCCTGCACGGATTCAAGATCGCGGTCCTGATCGTGAGCTCGATCCTGATCTTCCCAGCCGTCGATCCGCTGAATTGGTTCCTCCCTGGCGAGGAATACGGCGTGACCCTCCACGCCACCTGGCGCCTGACCGAGGTCGCGACGGGCAAGAAGCTCGGGCGCGGCTACTTGGAGTCCACCGCCAGCGACTCTTTCGCCGCCTTCGGCTTCGGCTACACGCGGCCCTGGTACGTGATCGGTTTTCTCCGGGCGCCCGGCTGCATTGACGAAGAGGAGTGGGAGGAGATCGGCAGCCAGCTCGTCGAGCGCGCCCAAGCCCAGCTCCAAGCTGATCTGATCGAGGCCGTCGAGAAGGCCCGCTTCGGCGAGCCGGAGGAAAACTAGGCGGTCAGTTTTGCGAAGGCGGATCGAGATAGGGTCCGAGGACAGTCCGGATCTTCTCGGCTCGGCCCGCGGCTTCCCGAGCGGCATCAAGGTCGCCCGCCTCACCAGCCAGCGTCGCGAGCGTCTCGAGCGCCTGAGCTACCTCAGGAGCGCTGCCGCCGAAGGTCCCCTCCAAGCGAACGACCTCACGCTCAGCGTAGCGCCGTGCGAGCTCAGTCTCGCTCGAGATCACTTGCGGGAGCCTCAGAAAGAGGGCTGCTAAAGAGGCCAGCGCGCCACCTAGGAGCGGGAGTCCAGTCTTGAGCCTGAGCTCCGTCCAGTCACCGCCGGGGACGCCCAGCGCCTCCAGGATCGAGCCCCAGGTTGGATCTCCACGAATCGCCTCGCCTAGCAAGAGGCGCAGCGCGACCGCGCTCCCCGCCCCTATGACCAGTGCAACGACCAGCTCGCCTCGAGCCCTTAGCGACACAGGAATCAGGAGCGAGACCAGCTGGACGCCAATCAAGAAGACACCCGCTACGACGGGGACAAGCCAAGACCCGGTCTCGAAGATCCCCAGCCGATCCCGCATTCGGTTCGAGTCGTCGAAGCGCACGTCGTCTCCGAAACCGAGCTCGTCCATGCGATTCGGCCCGAACGAATAGGCGCTCAGCTGAGTCGTGTAGTAGCCCTTGAGGTTGGTGACGAAGGCGTACGGGTAGGGCCCGCTCCGCGGGAATCGCAGAACCTTGGGCACGCCGGCGACGCTGGCTTCCGCGACCTCGGCGGCGCTAAGGAGCTCTCTCGCTCCAGCGACGTCGGCCTCCTCGCGCTCGGCTGCGAGGAGCCTACAGAGCTCAGAGAGACGAGCTAGACCAGCCTGGGGTCGAGTCTGCTCTGTCGAGGGAGTGACGACACGATGCAATGAGACCCGGTGCCTGGGCGAGTCGGCTCGGTGATCCTGCTCGAGGAGTGGGAAGGCTCCGGGTCTTGCTGGATCCATAAGGGGTGACCCCCATGGATCCAAGGCGACGCCCAACCTGTCCGCCGCTTCGTAGGCGCTTCGGGCGACCGAAAGCTCCTGGTCCATGCTCAACCAGAGGGGCTTTGCGAGGGGGGCAACGATTAGGCTCACGAGGGCGAGGGAGGTCACGATCGCTTCTCGTCGAAGCCCTTGCGGGCGTCGCTTCTTCAGGAAGCACCCACGTCGAAACACCGCGCGGACCTACTTCCTCTTGCGGTCGTCGACCTTGCGGAAAGCCTTGCGCAAGAGCGCCGCGTCCTTGGACTTGGCCTCGTTGTAGGCTCGGTTGACCCGCTCTTGGAACTGCTTGCTGACGACGCCTTCGAGCTCGATCGACTCGTAGGCCACGCCGGAGCCGAGGGTCAGGAGCGAGACCACGACCGGGCCCTCGTAGGAGACCTCGGCGACCACGACCTTCTTCTTGCCGATCCAGACAGTGACCCGACCGTCGGCCTCTTCGTCGCCCTCGATGGGCTCGTAGCGGACGCGCATTTGGGTCCGGCGGTTCTTGCGCAGGCGGCCGCGACCGACCTCGATCTCCTCGTGGAACATCGGGCGCTGCTCATAGAACACAGCCGCCACTGGGCCGCGCTTCTGCGAGATCGCGGTCGCGCGCCGAATCGCGTTGCGGATCTCGCCCGGCGCCTTGCGAGCGACGGGAACCTCAGGCAGGACATAGCCAGCGCCCGCCACGACGGGGTTCTTCTCGCCGAAGGCGACGAGGAGGTTCGTGCCCTCGATGGGCTTGGCGGTCATCCTGACCTCGACCGGATAGCGTGGCGAGAAGGTCAAGACGGCGCGGCGGCGGTCGTGGCCGTAGCCCGCCAGGCTCTTGTATTTCGTGATCACCTGGAAGGGCTCGACCTTGGTCTTGGTCTTCTCCTTGAGGCCGTTGAGGTAGCGCCGGATCGGCTCGACCTTGTCCCCGCGGAAGTGAGGCAGACGCCAATCCTCGGCCTCCTCCTCGCGCTCGAACTCGTAGGCCAGGGTCGCGACCACGGCCGGATCTTCGTCGTCGTCGGACTTGGTGGCCTCCTTCGCCGTCAGCTTGCCGTGCAGGATCGCGCTCGCCAGATCCGTCCACTTGGGACGGGCCGGGTTGATCATGGCCGCGAGGGCAGCGGCGCGCTCCTTGAGCTCGTCGAACTCCTCTGCGGCGGCGAGGGCAGCGGGGAGGCGCTTGCGCGCTTGACCCATCTTCTTGTCGTTGACGAGGCCCTCGACCTGGTCGAGGAGCGCCTCGCCCTTGGCCAGAGCTGCCGCCCGCTCGTCCACGGGCTTGGCGGGCTCCTTGCCGGGCTCCTTGTTGGGGCCAGGGGTCGCCTGGGGCGTCTCGGCGGGAGTCGCCTCTGGAGCTGCGCCCTCGCGGGCAGCGCGGCTCAGGCGGGCGCGCTCGGCGGCCTCCTCGACGGGGCCGGCGTAGGTCGCGATCTCTTCCAGGAGCTCGCGAGCCTGCGCCTTGCGCCCGGCGTCGATGTGAGCCTCCACCTCAGGGAGGTCGCGGCGGAGACCGGTCTGAATCCGGGTGTCGAGGTCGCTCAAGGCGAGGCGAATCTGGCCGCGGCCGGGGAGGTCCTCGCCGTGCTCGCGGAAGTGATCGCGGTAGATCCGGCGCGCGCTGTCGAACTGACCGAGGTCGGTCAAGGCCTGGGCCTTGGAGTCTGCGGACTCGCGGAGCTTGGTCAAGCGTCGCTCGGCGTCGTGGAGGATCTCGCGCGCGCGGCCGGCGGCCGGCGTCTGGCGGTGCTTGTTGAGGAAGTCCCGCGCGCGGCGGAAGCGCTCGCCGACCTGCTCGGGCTGCTGGGCGTCAAAGCGCTCGAGGGCGTCGATCGCCGTCGCGACCTCCGGAGCCAGCTCGACTTGGCTGCCCTGCGGCTCGGGTCGGCGACTCGGCTGAACCTCAGGCGTCGCGTTCGGCTGGACGCGCGTCGCGCGGGGACGTGCAGTTTGAGAAGGCTGGATCTTCGTGGCGCTGGGGCTCGTGGCTGGGCTCTTGCTCGCCAGGTCCGCGTCTGGCTCGCCGCTGTTGAGCGCCAAGAAGCCCAGGGCGGCGATCAGGACGGCTGCGGCAGCTGCCAAGAGGGGGCGCATGTCGCGCGACGAGGGCACGCCCTCGCTCGCGAGGCGGCGCGCGCCGGAGCTGTGGCGGCGGCTCCCGCGCCGCTTGAGGCGCTTGGAAGCGCGCGCGCTAGCCACGCCAGCAGGGGCGGCCAAGGTGCCGTCTAGCCAAGACTGGAGCTCACCGGCCAACTCACCAGGGGTCTGGTAACGCGCCGCAGGGTCCTTCTCCATGCAGCGCACGATCACAGCCTTGAGCGAGGGGTCGAAGGCCTCGCCGCCCACGACGTCGGGGAGGGCCGCCGTGTCGCGGAGGACCCGAGCCAGGATCTCGATCGGAGTGCCCTTACCGAAGGGCGCGTCCCCGCTCACCATGTGCAGCATCGTGGCGCCGAGGGAGTAGACGTCAGCCCGGGTGTCGACCTGACGAATATCCTGAGCCTGCTCCGGCGACATGTAGTTCGGGGACCCGATCACGGTCTTCTTCATGGTGATCGAGCCGTCGCCGCCGCCCTCGACGCCCTTGGCGAGGCCGAGGTCCGCCAGCTTGACGTTCCCCTCTTTGGTCAGGAGGACGTTGGCAGGCTTGATATCCCGGTGAACGACGCCCTTCTGGTGCGCGGCCTCTAGCGCCTGCGCCACGCCGAGCGCGATCTCGACGACACGTCGCTGCGCGACCTGTCCCTCGCGGCTGAGGAGCTGCTCGGCGTCCTCGCCCTCGACGAGCTCCATGCTGAACCACAGGCAGCGCTGAGGGCCCTCGCCGTGCTCACCGACCTCGTAGATCTGGACCAGGTTTCCGTGGCGGATCGTCCCCGCGAGACGAGCCTCGCGGATAAAGCGAGCCACGAACTGCTCGTTCTCGGTCCACTCGGGCGCGAGGACCTTGAGCGCCACTGGGCGATCCAAGGAGATCTGGTGCGCGAGGTAGACGCGGCCCATGCCGCCGCGGGCCAGCTCGCGCTGGATGGTGTAGCCGGCGATCTGCTTGGGGGCGCGGCTGACGCGACCCATACCGCTCTTGCTCTGGCTCCCGATCGTGCTCTGGCGAGCAGCGTCGCTGCCGGGGCGAGCGGCGCGGCCGGTGCCGGAGCGCTTCTTCGCTGGGGCTTCGGCCTGGCCGGGGATCGGAACTCCCGGCACGGAGACCTTGACCTCCGTCGCCTCGACCTCGCTGTAGAGCTCGCCGAGCATTCCGCCGAGGGCTGCCAGCTCGTCGTAGGTCGCCTTGGCCTCGGGGTCGACCCGGAGGGCCTCCTCGACGGCGGCCTGCTCGACCGCGTCGAGCTCCCCGTCGAGGTGCGCTTGGAGCAGGCTCTCGAGTGCGTCGTTCATGCGGTCTCTCCAGCCGATCCCTGCCCGGCCTTCTGGAACGAAGAGCTGAGCATGGGGCGCATCTTGCTGCGAAGCGCCTTGGTCCCTCGGTAGAGGAGTCCACGGACAGTGCTCGCTGGCACCCCCATGACCTCACCGATCTCGGCGTAGCCCAGGCCTTCGCGGAAGCGAAGGTCGAGCGCCACCCGAACGTTCTCCGGCAGAGTTCCCACCAGCTCCTTCAAGATCGCCACGTGCTTGGCGCCGGTCTCTTTGTCGGCCACCACCTCGTCGACGGGTGCCCCATGGCCGTCGCGCTCACGCGCTGCGGCCTTGAGGTGTCGTCGTTCCCGAGCCGCCTTGCGGCGGACGTCTCGGGCCAGGGTGTTGGTGATCCCACGCATCCAGCCGCCGAACTTCTCGGAGGACTCGAGGCGAGGAAGCCCCTGCATAGCGCGCACGAAGGTCTCTTGAGTCAGCTCTTGGGCCTCTTGGGCGTCCCCCGTGAGCGCATATGCGGTCGCATAGACCTTGCCCTTGAAGACGACCACGAGCTCGCCAAAAGCTGCTCTGTCGCCTCCACGGGCCGCATCAATGAGCTGGAGGGTTGCCTCGTTCAACGTTCTGCCCACAAGTAGTCCGGGGGACCGGATCGTCACGTTCGGATCAAGAGAAAGACCTAAGTCCTTACCCAGCAACACCTCTTCCCGCCGGGCGGCGACAGGATAACCCCCGCTCGCCCGGGATCCGACCCCGATCCAAATCGACGGCGATTTTGAAGGGCAGCCTCCGCGTCGCTACCCTAGAGAGTCGCTCTGGACACTTTTCGCCCACAGGTCCGGTTGGCCCGTACACTCAATCTGCCTACGGAGTTATCCCCCCATGCTCACCCCCCTCGAGGCCTAAGCCTTGGGTTCCCTCTCACGCTTCCTCAGGCGGCGTCGAGTCGAGGTCGGGATCGCGTTCGCGATCCTGGCGCTCGTGGTGCTGGGTGTTGGGCTCTCGCTTCCCGAGTGCCACGTGGCGTCGGCCCTCGTCAGCCCCAAGGGGACCGGCTACGAGGAGCCGGTCGCGGGCTACCTCGACGAGGTCAACTCTCCTGCTCTCCTCCGTAACCTGGCAGGACCTCAGCCCGAAGGGCTCGCCGGCCTCTGGACTGGGAAGGCCGAGGAGCGCCTCCGCCCGCCGGGCTGGGAGAGCCTGACTCAGGTCCGCGACGACCCGACCCGCAACCTCGAAATCGAGGTCCGGGCGCAAGGCCTCGACCTAGAAGAGGCCCTCCGGGTCGCCAACAGCGTCGCCGCGGAGATCGTCCGTTTGGACGGGTTGGCCGCCGACGCGAGCGCCACGGCCCCGATCCCGAGCTTGGCCGTCAGCAGCGGCCCCAGCGTGGGTGAGATCCAGGCCGCCTTGGCCAAGCTCCGGACCGAGCACCCCGAGCTCGTGAGCGACGACGGCGCCGGGGCCCGGCTCCGCAGCGAAGAGCAGACCTGGGAGCGCCGCCGCGAGTCGGAGCGCGGCCTCGAGACCCGCTATACCCAAGAGGTCGCCCACAGCGAGGACCTCCGCCAGCGCGTCCTGGGAGAGGCCCGCGCCCTCTGGGAGGCCCACAAATCTGAGCTACAGGACCGCGCTCGCGAAGCTGCCCTCAGTGCGCGCAAGAAGCCCCCGCTCCAGATCGAAGAGCCGACGGGCGCCTTGGCCGAGCTCGAGGCCGAGCTGCGGCGTCTCCTGGCGACACTTACGCTCCGCCACCCCGAGGTCCGCCGCCTCCTGCGCCGGATTGAGCTCGAGCGGGCCCGCCTGGCCAGCTTGGGCGCGGCGAGCGAGATCCCCAGCGACGCCCCCGGAGCCCTGCCCAACGAAGAGGCGCTCCCCGGCGCGCTCCCGCCCATGGACACCCAACCTCGCGACGAAGCTCCCAGCGAGACTCCTTCCAAAGACGCCGCCCCCACCAAGGGCGATCAGACCCCGCCCGCTGTGTCCCCCGAGGACGCTCCTTCGGGAGGGCCCCCTTCCCCGCCCGGATCCAGCCCCGAGGCTCAACCCCGCTCGGAGGGGGTCTCAGGCGAGGTCAGCCTCGAGTTCAGCGTCTCCGACGACGAGCAGGGCGAAGGGCGCGCGCTTCAGCACGAGCAAGAGGTCCCCGCGGAGTGGATTCAGCGGGCCCCGAGCTACCGCGAGTGGATCGGCGCCCGCGACCGCGCCTCTCGGACGCGAGCCCAGCTCGAGGCCGAGCAAGCTCAGACCCAAGCTATGCGACTCCGCCTCGACCGCGAGCGGCGGCGCCTCGAGGCGCGTGAGCGCTCTCTGGTCGCCCTCCGCGGGACCGAGGCCCGCCTCGAGGACGAGCTCGCTCGCGCCCGACAGATGCAGCCGGCTCCCCAGGCTGTCCGTGCCGGACCTCGACCGCGACTCCAAGCACGGCCGGCGAAGCCCGAGTCGTCCTTCCGCCCGCGAAGCTATCTCGTGCACGCGCTCGCCCTCGCCGCCCTGGCCGCGCTCCTCTTCGGGTGGTGGATCGATCGCCGCGACCCCGCCATTCACGACTCCCAAGACCTCAACGACCTCCGCGTGCCCGTCCTGGGCGTGATCCCACACCTTCGGTAGCCCAGTGTCCGCAACCCTCACAGCGCGCTGCCCCTCCTGCCCACACTCCTCGGTGGTTCCGGCCGAGGCGATCTTCGAGTTCGACGCCCGCTGCCCTGGCTGCGGCGAGGTCCTGATCCTCGAAGACGACGAGGACGAGTTCACGGGTGACGAGTCGGGAGTCGAGTTCGACTTCCGTGAGCGGCCGACGCTGATCGACGAAGACGTCGGAGACTTCCGCGATGGACTGCCGCCAAGCGAGCTCAAGGGTTCGGCGGAAGTTGAGGGCGACGCCAGCTTCACTGGCCACTCCTCCCCCTTTCAGGGGATCGGAATGAACGATCAGGCCGGAATGGACATTCTGGCGCTGGCTGCGTCGGCCCTCGACCCCGACGTCGACCTCTCGGAGCACCAGTTCGGCGGCGTCCGCGAAGTCCCCGAGGTCCGCTTGGGTGAGAGCGGCGAGATCTTGCCGCCGACCGACTCCGACCGCCTCCGTCGAGTGCGCACCGGCTCTGGGCGACTCCCCAAGAGCTCCAACCGCCTTCAGCGCCAACCCAAGAGCTCCAGCCGCCTTCAGCGCCAACCCAAGAGCTCCGATCGCCTTCAGCGCCAACCCAAGAGCTCCGATCGCCTTCAGCGCCAGAGCGATTCAGGGCGCCTGCTCAGCGAGTCCGAGTCGAGCCGACAGACTCGAGTCGGCTCTGGGGCCCTCTCCCGTCAGGGCGCCGAGGCTGGCTCTCACGCTCGAAGCGACTCGGGCCCCCTCCGCCCCCTCAACGACTCGACCACCCTCCGACGCGAGGTCGAGGAGCTGAAGCAGAGCTTGGCTGAGGACGCCCTCCGCACGACCAGCTCCTCCGAGCCAACGTCCGCAGAGGACGCTTTGTTGGCGGCGGCAGAGCTCTACCGGCCCAGCCAACGCCTGAGCTTCGACGAGCTCCCTCCCGAGAGCGACGAGAGCGCCCTCCTCCCCTCGCCAGAGGAGGAGTCGCTGGTCTCGCCCGCCGCGCCGACCCAAGAGGCGCAGGCCCCGCCCGGAGAGACGGCCGAGATGTTCCGCCCGCGTGAGTCGGTGGCCTTGCTCCGAGGCGAGCCGCCCACGGCGCCGCCCCTGCCCTCCTGGGAGGGCGGCGACACTCAGCAAGTCGGCGAGCTGGCCAAGAGCGACCCCAGCGGCGAGGCCCTCTTGCCGCCCCTCGTCGAGTTCGAGGACTCCCTGGCGGAGAGCGAAGATCGCCCTCCAATGGGCCTCGAGAGCGACCCTGCCGCTCAGCCTCTGCCGGAGACGCTCGACGAGAGCGGGATCCCTCTTCCTGAGCCCGAGGCCGACCTCGACGAGCTCGCCGACCTCGTCGAGCTCCCCGCGCGCGGAAGCAGCGGCCGCATGTCGCGCGTCTACGACGCCTCGCAGGTCGTCGGTGCCGACGGGCAAGTCACCCTCCCTCCCGATCCGGGAATGCGCCCGCTCAAACCCCAGGCCCTCAGCTCTGGGTTGGCAGAGACGATTCCTCCAGACGACGGGTTCCTCGAGATCGGCGCTCAGATCCCTTCCCCCAGCGGTTCGCACCTGATCGTGCCGGGAGAGGGGGGCTGGGGTCCCGAGACAGAGAAGCGGATCTCGCAGCTCTTCCAGGACGCCGAGTGGCTAGCCCTTCTCGACGACACCTTGACCGAGGTCGAGGGCGAGGGCGACATGGACGAAGACGGTCGCCATGTGATCCGGCTCTCTCAGACCACCGCTGCCGAGACCGCAGAGAACCCTGAGCGGATGCGCGAGGCGCAGTCGACCCTCGAGCGCGACGGAGCGGCGGCCCTCGAAGCGCTCCTCCTCGGCTCGACCAGCAGCGACTCACGAGTCGCGGCGCGCTTCCCCAAAGACGCTCTCCAGCCGCCCACGACACAGTTCTCACGTGGCGACGTTGACGCGACCAAGACCTTCAAGAGCGAGACGGAGGAGGCCGAAGGCTCCTCGACTCAGTCCTTCCACACCGAAGCCTCCCCGGAGGTCGAGCCAGCCAAGCCGAAGCAGAAGAAAGAAGGCGCACCCGACACTCAGGTCTGGAAGAACTCTGCCCCCACCACATCCCAGAACGGAGAGCGCCCGCGCTCTTCGACTCGGCTGCGGGCTCTTAGTCCGAGCGAGATTCGCCCACGAATGGTCGTCGAGCGATTCCACCGCTCGCAGCTCGACCCTGGCTTGGTGTGCGTCAGCGACGTCGAAGCGCCCGAGTCGGACCTCTTCCGTCAGCTCTATGAGCAGGTCTTCCACGGCGCCTATCGCGAGGAGGATCGCGACCGCGGCCGCGTGATCCTCGTCACCAGCGCGCGCCCCGCCGAGGGCAAGACCATCGTGGCCAGCAACCTGGCCGTGGTCGGAGCGCGGGTCCCCGGAGAGGGCGCTGTGTTGGTCAACGCTGACCCCCGCGGCCGTGGGATCCTCCCCGCCTTCGGGCAGCGAACGCCGACCGAAGGGCTCCTGGAGGCCCTCTCGACGGACCGCGATCCGACGCGCTTCGTGGTCCGACTGCGCCTCAAGGAGCTCGACGTGATTCCCCTGGGCCTGCGCGGGAGCAACGCCGCAGAGCTGATCGCCTCGGACAGCATGCGGGACTTCATTGAGAACCTGCGCCGGGTCTATCCCCGCCAGTCGATCCTGATCGACGGCTCCTCCGTCCTCGGCGCCGCCGACCCCTTGGCCCTGGCGCGAATGGTGGACAAGGTCCTCCTCGTCGTGCGCGCCCGCAAGACGTCCAAGGCGGACGTAGAACAGGCGATCCGCCTGATCGGCAAGAGCCGCCTGGCTGGGATCGTCCTCAACGACGCCGCGGAGGCGGCGTGAAGCACGAGAGCCTGGAGCGCCTGAGGCGCGCGACGCGAGCCCTCGTGCTCTTGGTGCTTCTCCTGGGCGGAGCGTTCGCCAGCGGCTGCCAGAGCTTCCACGACCCGCCCGTCGAGCCCGAGCCTGCGCCCTTCGAGTTCCACATGGGCCCCGGCGATCGCGTCCACGTCAGCGTATGGGGCGAGCGCGAGCTCCAACTCGACCTCCAACTCGGTCCCGACGGCTCGGTCGCGATTCCTCTCGTGGGCGACGTCAAGCTCGGCGGCCTGACCCTCGACGAGGGTCGCGTCGAGCTCGCCAAACGCCTCAAGGCGGGCTACGTCGACCCGACGGTCTCGCTCTCGCTGATCGAGATGCGGAGCCACGTGATCCACGTCTCGGGCGAGATCAAGACCCCAGGGACCGTGGCCTACGTGCGGGGCGCGACGGTCCTGGCCGCGATCCAGGCCAGCGGCGGAGCCAAGGAGGGGATCGCCGACTTGAGCGGGGTCCGAGTGATCCGGACGCGAACCTTCAAGCCCGCCGCCTACGAGCTCGACCTCGAAGCGGTCTTGGCAGGCGAACGCGCCGACATGTGGCTCCTGCCAGGCGACACGATCTATGTCCCCGCCAGGACCTTGGTCCGCTGGAACCGCTGGTGGCGCTTGTTCTGGCCCTGGTCCGACTCGCTGGAGGCCCCAAAGTAGCGAGGCCTGCGCCGCTTTGTTTGGAGCCACGCAGGATTCGGCAGCTTGCCAATAGTTCGGCCAGCGAGTAACTTCCAAGCGTTCGCTAAGTCCTTTTCTAGTGGGGCCTAAGCGCCGTGGCGGCCGTCACGAGGAGCAGGGGTAAAGCAGTATGTGGGCGCGTATCAAGCGCTTGTTCCGTTCGATCTTGGGCTGGGTCGTCGACCTCGCCGAAGACCCCGAGCTGGTCCTCAAGCAGAACGTTCGGGACATGCGGGATCAGATCCCGCAGATGAACGAGCAAGTCGCCATGATGAAGGCTCAGGTCACCCTGGCCCGCCGCGACCTCGACAAGCTGAGCGAGCGCGAAGCCGACCTGATCGCCAAGGCCAAGGCCTCGCTTCAGGCTGACCGCCGCGACCTGGCCTTGAGTTTCGCCACGGCCCTCGAGGAGGTCCGGCGCGAGAAGACTCAGCAGGAGCAGCAGCTCAACGTCGCCGAGCAGCACTATCAGAAGGCCGAGTCGATCCGTAAGGCTCAGCTCAAGATGATCGAGGAGAAGATCGCGCAGACGCAGAAGCTCCTCGGACAGAAGCGTCAGGCCGAGTGGCAGGCCAAGGTCGCCGACTCCATGGAGCAGTTCCAAGCGGGCGGGGTCGACGCGACTCACGACCAAATGCTGGAGCAGATCGAGCGCGACATTGCCCTCTCCGAGGCCAAGGTCGACATGGCCATGGACTCGACCAAGGCTGACGAGATCAATATCGAGCAAGAGGCCAAGCAGCTTCAGGCCAACGCGACCCTCAAGGCCCTCGAGCTCGAGCTCGGCCTCGGAGGCCCTGGCGGCGGCGACGTCAACGCTCCGCCCGAGGCGCCGGCGGCTTCCTCGGAGAAGACGATCGGCGAACGCGAGACCGCGTGAAGGAGACGCCCATAAGGCGACTCGAGCTCGGCAGCCCCGTCCCCCGCAGACCCCTCCCCTTCAGGTTGGTCTTCGGGGGACGTCTCATGCTGGGGCTCTTGGCGCTCTCTGCTCCGGTCGCGGCGCAGGAGACCCCGACCCCGACCCCGAGCGCTCCCACTCAGCCAGCCGAAGCTCCCCCCTCCCCTGAGGTCCTGGCCTTCCTCGCCGAGTGGAGCGAGGCCATGCGTGACGTCAAGACGCTCCGGGTCAGCTTCAAGCAGACCAAACGCCTCCGAATCCTCCGCAAGCCCCTCGTCCGCGAGGGCGAGACCCTCCTCAAGGGACGCACGGTCCTCATGACCACTCGCGACAAGCGCGGCAAGGTCGAGACCGAGCTCCTAGTGACCCCCACCGAGGCCCGCCTCCACCACCCGCGCCTCAAGCGGCTGGAGGTGTTCCCCATCACGCCCGGCGCGGCGCCCCCCACGCCCTTCCCGCTCTTCGGCAGCGACCTCGCAGACCTCCCTACGCGCTATCGCCTCAGCCTCGAGGAGCATCCCGCTCAGGGCGAGCAGACCAAGGACGAGCGGACCTTGATCCTCGTCCCCCGCGACCCCAAGTCGCCCCTGGCCGAGACACGAATGCGCTTCCGCGGCACGCGGATCCTGCAGGTCGCTCAGCGCAGCCGTCGTGGCGACAGCGTCAAGATCGAGGTCACGCGCTTCGAGCGGAACGTCGCGATCGAGAGGAAGCTCGAGCTCGAGATTGCGCCCGGCACCAAGATCAGCCGTCTCGGCGGTTGAAGTCCTGCCTGGTGTTCGACGAAGAGGGAGGAGAGGTCCTCGACGAAGAGGGCTGGGAGGACCTCGACGAGCCTAGCTCGAACCTGGGCGCCGTCGTCGTGGGATTGGTGGGGCTCGTCGCGCTCTGTAGCTTCGGCTTCTACTACCTCACGACCCGCCGGGTGCAGGTCGAGAGCGCTCGCGCGCGCGAGGCCCAAGCCCTCGAACAGCTCCGGCGAATCGGAGCCGCTCAGGATGCCTTCGCCGGAGGGGACCTCGACGGCGACGGGGCTCCGAACTACGCAAGCGGCCTCGACGCCCTGGCCGTCCCCGCCCCGTGGGAGGTCTCCCGGAGCTACGTCTTCGCGACGGGACACTATGGCGAGGAGGGAGGCTGGTTCGCCACGGCCGATCCGCGAGGACCGGGGGCACGCTGCTTCTACCTAGACCAGCTCGGCGTCATCTACGTCTCGGATCGGCCCTTGGTAGGCCCCCTCGATCCGCTCCAGCTCCCCGCAGGCGTCGCCCCCCTCGGCCCTTAGCTCCAGGCTCGATCCTGACCGCGTCGCGTCAGGACGAGCTGCGGCTAGCGAGGTTCGGCTGCCAGCTCCGGGTAGCGGCGCAAGAGCCGCTCGGCCTCGCTGCGGGCCCGTGGGTGCCCCTGTCCTGCCGCTCTGAGATACCAGCGGAGGGAAGCCGGGAGGTCTCGCGGGACGGTCTCGGCGTGGCCGATCTCGAGCCAGCTCGCGAGGAGGAATTGCGCGTCGGGGTGGCCGGCCTCGGCTCCGCGCTCGATCCAGACCAGGGCCCCGGCCGGGTCTCGCTCGACGCCCGTCCCAGCCCGCAGGCGCGAAGCGTAGAGCCACATGGCCTGCGGCTCTCCTGCCTCGGCGGCGCGGCGGAGGAGATCGCTTATGGCCTTCGGGCGCGGCGGGCTGACTCGGCCCAGGATCTGCGCCAGGCGGAGCATGGCGCGCCCGTCGCCGGCGCTGGCGCCCGAGCGATAGGCCCACTCGGCGCTGATTTCGCACTGACCGCTCGCGGGCTCGAGCCCGAAGGCCAGGAGCGCACCTGGGAGGGAGCCCGACTCGGCCTTGAGCTGCGCGAGGGGAACCCGGGTCCCCCGATCGAGCTGCAGCCCGAGGCCATAGAGCGCGGCCCCGTCGCGAGTCAATCGCCCGGCCCAGAGCGCCCGCACGGACTCCAAGGTCGCGTCCGGCGTCCAGGCGTAGGAGAAGAGGTAACCCAGGGCCATGAAGAGTCCCAGGGCAGCCACGAAGCGACCCTGCCCTCCCTCGAGCTCAGCCGCCGGCGCCTGTCGTCGTCGAGCGACCTTTCGGCGCCGAGGCGCGACCCGGCCAGAGCCCGTCCGGTTCGGAGCAGGCTCCGGAGCGAACTCTGGAGTCGTGCTCAGGGCTACGCTCGTCGGGACCTGCGCCTGCTCCGCTGGGCTCGCCTCCCCTGGGCTCACCTCCTCTCCCGCTGAAGCCGTGGCTCCCGCCGCGCCCTCCTGGGGCTGAGCTGGAGCTGCGTCGCCTTGGCCTCCCTCGGCGGCGGGGGACTCGGCCGTGACGTCCGCCGGGGCCGCCTCCTCGCCAGGCCTTCGAGGCTGGGCGCTGGGTCGGGGACGGAGCCTCTTCCTCGCGACCTCCAAGCGCGCCTCCAGGGGCGCCCAGGCCTCCAGCTCGCGGAGGTAGGCCAACTCTGGGGCCTCGAACCAAGCGGGGTCGTAGCTGGGGTCGTCGAGGACGCGCTCGAGGTGAGCCAAGGCTCGGTAGGGCTCCTCGGCCTGGGCGAAGGCGCTGGCCGCGCTCAGGTAGCGCTTGGCGCTCGGCCAGAGGTCCGCGGCTGAGGTCAGGACCTCGGCCGCTTCCAGCCAGCGATCTCCCGCCAGGTGCTCGGCGGCCTTGGCCTCGAGGTAGCGCGCCTTGTGACGGGCCCTCGGGTCGACGGCCACGCGGGGAGCGCGGGGGGCGATCCCCCCAGCGGCAGCCTGGCGCTCAGCGCGGGCGCGCCTCGCCGCGCGCAGGCTTCGCCAGAGAGCGATCCCTCGCCAGGAAAGTGGGAAGAGCACGACCCGGCCCACGAGGGGCAGCGCGTAGATCGCGGGTCCGAAGGCTTGAAAGCGGAGCGGGCTCAAGAGGCAACCCAACCCGAAGAGGAGCGCACCAAGGACTCCGGCGTAGGCCTGCCCCAGCCAGCCCGCGCCTCTCCAGCGCGCGATCAGGAGCGGCCCCCAGCAAGCCACGGCGCCCGCGAAGTAGAGGCTCAAGTCCAGCCAGCGGAAGCCGCCGCTGGACTTGATCAAGGAGCCGTAGGCCAAGAGCGGGTTCCCGAGGACGATCAGCTCTTGGAGGAAGCGCGCAGCGCCGAACACCGCCAAGGCCCCCAAGAGCCCGATCAGGATCCCGAGCCCCCGGCGTCGCTCGCCCGCTTGGGCCGCCAGTCCGACCACGGCTCCAAAGAGCGCGCCGTGCCCCGCGAAGTAGAGAAGGACCGCCTTGGGGAAGACCTGCCCGCCCGTCGCGAAGACCGCCCACAGCAAGAGCCCGAGCGCAGTCTCGGTCACGACCCCCGCCAAGGCTCCCTCGAGCGCCCGCGGGGCGAGCTTGCCGACCCGGAGGGCAGGAGGCGCCTCGGCCGCAGGAGCGGGGGCCGGCCCGGCGGCTGGATCGGGAGCCAAGCTCGGGGGCTCTAAGGGCTCCAGCGCCCCTGACGCAAGCCGGGGCTCGACGCAGGCGGCGTCGGCCTCAGGCGGGCTGCCCGGCGAAGAGGGGAGAGTCGGTTCCAACGCTCGCCCTTCCTCCGGAGTCGACGCGGCAGCCCTCTTGATACTCCCAACCCAAGGCGGGAGTTCCCAAGAGCAGCCTCAGGCTACCGCCTCCCGGCGCCCACCCGGCCCCGTCGATCCGTCCCCGCCCGCCACGCCGCCACGATCCCGCCTGGCGGAGCCTTGGCGTCCTTGGCGTCCTTGGCGGTTCGATCCGTCTTCGCGAACGCCCCGACCCTCGCCCGGCCGCGGCGCCACGATCCCGCCTGGCGGAGCCTTGGCGTCCTTGGCGGTTCGATCCGTCTTCGCGAACGCCCCGACCCTCGCCCGGCCGCGGCGCCACGATCCCGCCTGGCGGAGCCTTGGCGTCCTTGGCGTCCTTGGCGGTTCGGGTTCTTGTCAGACGCCGTCCATGAGTAGGACCAAGCACGGCGTCTCGATCGCGCCTGGCGGAGCCTCGGCGTCCCCGGGGGTTAAATCGTCTCCGTGAGACGCCCCGGGAACCGAAGTCCCCTAGTTACCGCCGCCGAACTCGACGAGGGTGAACTGCACGCCGCCGTCCTTCGAGGACTTGGCGGTCGCGGAGCCGCTGAGGGCCTCCATGAAGGGGGGGACGTCGGTCGTGATCCAGTTCTCGGTCGAGCCGCCGCCCTTGAGCTCGCGCTTGATCACCTTGACCGAGATCTCGGCCTCGCCGACCTTCATCTTCTTGTCCTCGATCTTGTCCTTGAGGACGCCGAGGAGCTCGGTCGGGACCTGATACTTCTCGTCCTTCTCGGCCAGGTCGACCGTGTCGTCGTCGCTGCTGCCGCCGGGCCGGGTGATGGTGTAGGTCACGGTCCGATCTTCGACCTTCTTGACCTCGAAGCGGAGCTTCTTGCCGCCCATTTGGGCCATGGTGTAGACCGCGTATTGCCCAACCTTGGCGTCCTTCCAAGGCGTCTTGAGCTCCGCCCGCACGAAGGGCTTCTTGGGCTTCTCAGGCGCCTTGCTCGGCTTGGGCGTCGCCGCCGCCGCGGTCTTCGTCTTCTGGGGCGCGGGGGTCCCACCGCCGCTGGGGCAGCCGAGCAAGGGCAGGGTCAAGGCGGGCAAGAGCACGAGGGTGCGAAGCGACATGGAGCCTCCTGAGGCGTGGGCGGCCATCTATGCCTGCCGAGGGCTCCGAGTCAAGTCAACCCGAGTCAGGTCAAGAGGTAGAGTGCGCCCGTGAGTCCCCCCGACCGGATCGAGCTCCAGGGCGCTGAAGTCCTCCTGATCGCCAACCCGACCTCTGGTCGGGGCCAAGGCAGCCGGGCCCTCCCCGAGGTCGAGACCGCCTTGCGAGCCGCCGGAGCCCAGGTCCGCGTGCACCGGACCCAAGGTCCGGGCGAGGCCAAGGAGCAAGCCAGCCAAGCCGTGCGAGCTGGAGTCTCGCTCGTGGTCGCTATCGGCGGCGACGGGACCCTGCACGAGGTCCTCAACGGACTTTGTGCGGCCGCGACGCCGCCCGACGCCACGCTCCCAGCCTTGGGCCTCGTCCCGAGCGGGACCGGCAACGACTACGCGCGAATGCTCGGCGTGCCCAGCCGTGACCCCACCGGCGCCGCCGAGATCCTCGCCCAGGGAGCCCTCCGCCGCGTCGACCTCGGTCGGATCGAAGGCTGCAGCCCGACCCCCGAGTGGTTCTGCAACAACGTCGGCCTGGCCTTTATGGCCGCCGCCAACGCCGCCCACACCGAGTCGCGCCTCCCGGCGGCCCTCAGCTACTCCCTGGGCGGCTTCCTCTCCTACATCAGCTACGAACCCGAGCCCTTTCAGGTCGACGCCGACGGCCGCACCTGGGAGGGCGAGCTGATGGTCGGCCAGATCGGGATCGGCCGCTTCTGCGGGGGCGGCGTCGACCTGACCCCTGACGCCGGCCTCGATCACGGTCGCTTCCAGGTCGTCCTGATCCCCAAGCGCGGCAAGGTCCGCGGCTTCGTGCAGTGGCCGAGCATTGCCCGCGGCGAGAAGATCCCGGGGACCCAAGTCCTGACCGGAACCCGAGTCCGCCTCAAGGGCCGCCCCGGGTTCCTGATTCACGCCGACGGCGAGGTCCGCCGCGCGACCGTCGGTGAGCTGACCCTGACCCTCGTCCCCGCCGCCCTGCGGGTGATCGCCAAGGTCAGCGCGGAGTAACAGCGCGGAGAACCGTTCGCGCTTAGTCCCCGCAAGACGTTTCGCGGCGTCCCAGTCCGCTCGTCTCGGAGGGCGCAATGGAGGCAGGGACGACATGGGCGTCGCCGCGCTCGTCATGGGTGACCAGATAGCCGCCGCCCGCCTTGTCCAGCAGCTCTTGGAGCGTCGTATCGGTGAGCTGAAGCCTGCGCACCTCGACGGAACCGCTCAGGGAGTCCGGGAGAGTGACGTTGTGCCCTCTTTTGGCCGCGACCAGTTGGAGCACGGTTCGCAGATCCTCCGAGCCCTGAATCGTGATCTCCGCGGGTTGGGTCAGCAGAATGACGCCGCCGTCCAGGTGCCGCACCTCGCAGCGGGTCATCTTCGCTATGACCTCGAGCGCCTCGAGCCAGGGAATGCTCTGGAGCGTGACGGTCACGCTCTCCGAGACGTTGGGATCAACGAGGATGTTCCTGCCGACGAGGAGTCCGATTTCGTCCGCGGCCTCGGCCAGGTCGGCGTCCTCACAGTCGACGTCGATCCGTGCCGGAGCCTGGCTCCCGACCGAGGCCACTGATCGGGTCAACGCGAGTTCGCTGTAGCGGACGAGGACCGCGGGGCGTGAGGACGCGGGCTCGGGACAGCCCACGAGGACGAGACCCAGCGCGAAGATCAGGCACGAGCGGAACACCGCCTGCTACTCCCCGTCGGGCGAGACGAACATCGTCTGGCCGTAGTCCAAGACGTAGGTCCTAGCCTCGGGGCGGATCGCCTTGACGCGCTCGGCGAAGCGCGAGAGGTCGACTCCGGGCAAGAGCGCCATGCCCTTGTCGAGGGGGTGGAAGAAGTTGTCCATGTGGCTCGCGAGCACGACGCTCGGCTGAACCTCGGCCATGCAGGCCTCCAGGCTCGCTTGGGGGACGGGTCCGGCCAGGCCGATCATGATCGTCCCTGTGGGACCGATTCGCCCGCCGCTGAGAAACTCCTCCCCAGGCGGAAGGGGCGAGCCCGCGCTGACGTAGACCGAGGTCCGGTTCGCCTCCAGCCGATAGGAACGCGTCCCGTCCTGGGTGTAGTCCCAGAACCAGAGCTCCTTGGCCTCCGGAGAGATCACGCCAGGCATCGGGTTGGCGATCTCCGCAATGGGCCCGTGGGCGCTGGCGTGAGGCGTGATCGAGAAGGTCCCGACTTGGATCGCCTGGCCGCCCACGGCCAGGACCAGCTTGTCCGGCTTGACCCCTCGCGAACGGCAGAGGTTGAGCACGGACTGGGTCCCGATCACGACCGCGTTCGTCCGCAGCGCGAGGTCTGGGACGTCGAGCACGTGGTCGAAGTGGGCGTGGTTGACCAGGATCGCGTCGGCGTAGCGCAGCTTCATGGCTCGCTGGGCCTCGCGGTCCGGCGTCAGGGGACCCGCGCAGAGCTCCGTGACCGTAGGGCGGGTCGGGACGGGGTCCACCCAGATCGTGGTCTGTCCGTCGCTGACTTCCCAGCCCGCCGTGCCTAGGTAGCGCAAGCGAAGCCCACGACCCAAGACGGCGTCAGCCCCCGGCTTGGGCGGCTGGAGCTCGGGGGGGATCGTGTAGGGGACGTGGCGAAGATAGACCTGGGCCGCCACGAAGAGCCCCAAGGGCGCCGCCAAGAGGAGCAGGACCACGTAGAGCAAGAGCCGCTTCTTGGAGCGCTGCTGCTTGGCCCTGGGCGGGAGCTCGACCAGGGGCGAGCTCCCCAGCTCGCCCTCACGCTCTGAGCGGAAGGGGCGCCCGTCGCGGAGCGGTCGCTCGCGGCCCAAGAGCTCGAGGCCGAAGCGGTGGCAGCGCGCCCACTCCTCCTCGGGGACCTCTTGGCGAAGGGCGTCTAGATCGCGGCCCGGCTGGCACACCAGCTCAGCGATCAGCGGAGACACGTCGCCGTGGAGCCCCCGCGCCTGGGGCCCCGGCTCGATATCGGCCGCGAAGCCCTCGCTGATCGGCGTCAGGCGATTCAGGGTCACCAAGCGCCGCGCCCTACCGATCTCTTCGGGCCCCACGGGCGGACCGAGCTCGCCTGCGAGCTCTTCTGGGAGCGCGAGGAGGATCACGGTGTCGATCTCGGGGCAGAAGGCGCCCACGACCAAAGGATCATGCTGGAGCACGAGGGCGGCGTGAGCCGGCGCCCCTCGGACTCGCTCTTCGAGGCGGCTCTTGGCGTCGGGCAGGAGCCGACTAAAGAGGAACAAGGGCCGCGAGACGAGGTCCGGACGAGCTCGCTGGATCCGTGCGAGGTCGAGGGCGGGAGGGGATTTGCGGTCGGGGGCGCTCACGCCGATATCAGAGCACGAGTGGGGGCAGGGGAGAACGCGCACCCAACGCGCAGAGAACGAATTGCAAAGCTCATGGCAGGCGAGGGCGAGATCTCCGTAGAGAGGGCGAGGCCATGAAGCAGCTTCCTTCTCTTTGATAAATCCAGGTGCTTCGCTTTCCTCGCACTAGTCCAGATATCGAACCAAGGCCATAGAGCGGCTTCCTTCTCTAATACACTTCCAACGTTACCGATTCAGGCGCTCCACTCTCCTTGGTCCTAACTCCCTATGACGACTCTCAAGACCCGCATTTGCCTCAAGAAGCTCGCTGGAGTCATCCTCCCCGGAGGCGACGCGAACAACTCCGAGCAGGCCGCGACCCTGGCCGCCTCCATGATGTCGCTCGGCTACGTGCCGAGCCGAGCGCTGCACGCGGCCCTCGAGAGCTCCAGCGACGAGGAGCTCGAGACCTTCCAGCGCGAGGTGATCCCTCTCCTTCAAGAGCTCAAGGGCGCCGACGTCGACCACGAGCCCCTCTACCCGAACTTCCCGGCCCAGGTCATGGCCGCTAGCGCGTTCGAGCTCTTCCTCAACGCCATCACCCACTACTGGACCCTAGGCGCCTGGAAGCCCGACTACGAGAAGCTCCCGCGCGAGCTGCACTTCGAGCAGACCAAGTTTCGCGAGATCGACCTCGTGACCGAGGCTGACTACCTCGCCGTGTTCCCGCGCCTGCTCTCGTCCAACGATTCCCTGTCCAAGGAAGACATTGGTTTCGTCGAGCACTTCATGGTCGAGGAGCCCCAGATCAGCTTCCCCGAGTCGATCCCCTTCAAGGAGACGATGTGCGTCGTGGCGGGCATGTTCCTCCGGGCAGGCAAGGACATCTCTGGCCTGGTCAAGACCGCCACCGACGTCCTGCGCGTCGTGACCTACCTCAACGAGGGTGACGTCTCGCTGGCCGAGAACACCCGCTTCAAGAGCATGCCTCGCGCCCAGCGCCGCCAGATCGTGGCGCTCTTGGAGACCTGCGCCAACGAGGAGGACATCGATCGCCACCGCGGAAAGTGGACCCGGCTCTTTCACAGCCTCCACGTGAGCGAGTACGCGTCCGAGCGCCTCGCTGCCATCGCGCACAAGATCCGCAACAACGAGAAGATCGTGACCTTCAACGGTCGCGTCGAGGCCGCCCTCCAAGCCCGGCAGCTCAGCGACCTCCTCGCGCTCCTTCGCCAGCGGCCCGGCGTCTTCGCCCGTCGCCTCGACGAGCTCCTGCGAGTCTTCGCGGGCGCCGAAGACCGGCGCGCGATCACGGCTGCGTTTGCCGACGTGGCCGACGAGATCCCGACCCGGATCCTAGTTCAGCTCCTGGGCCACTTCCGGAGCCGCCAGGCCAAGCGCAGCTCGCGGGTCGTGTTCCCCAAGGGCCTGACCCAGAAGGCCCGCGTGATCGACGCCCCAGCGCCCCTCGAGGCCGAGGTGGTAACTCTAATGGTCGCCGGACTCGAGGGCACCCTCCGCGGACGCTTCGCTTCGCTGGAGTCCCTGGGCAAGGTCTGGGTCGACCCCGAGCTGATGCTCTGCCCCGTGCCCTCGCAGCAGCGCAGCGCCAGCGAGGGTGGGTTCAACGTCGCTCGCGGCACGCACCTCGCGCTCGGTGATCCGAGCAAGACCACGCTCCGGCTCTTCGTCTACTGGGTCGGCCGAGACATTGACCTCAGCGCCACCCTCCACGACGAAGACTTCAACTTCATAGAGCCCATCTCCTACACGAACCTCCGCTCGGAGCGCTACGAGGCCTGCCACAGCGGCGACATCACCGACGCCCCAGAGGGCGCCAGCGAGTTCATTGACATCACCATCGAGAGCGCCGCCAAGAGCGGGATTCGCTACGTCGTGATGAACGTCCTCGTCTACAGCGGCCCCAGCTTCGCCAAGCACGAGACCTGCTTCGCCGGCTGGATGACGCGGGAGAAGCCCAACTCCAACGAGGTCTTCGACGCCAAGACGGTGGAGCACAAGGTGGACCTCGCGTCTAGCGCTCGCAACGCCGTCCCCGTGGTCTTCGACCTCGTCACGCGCAAGGCGATCTGGTGCGACCTCACGACCCCTCGGAGCCCCAGCTGGGGGATCCCCAACAACGTCGAGACCCACCAAGCTGCCATCGAGCGGGTCCTGGAGGCGATCGTGACCTCGGCCAGCAAGCTCAGCCTCTATGAGCTCTTCACGCTCCACGGCCGAGCGCGGGGCGAGCTCGTCGAGCTCAAGGAAGACGCGCAGGTCGTGTTCTCCCTCGACGAGGGGGTCACGCCCTACGACATCAACGTGATCGCGAGCGACTACCTAGCTTGACGAGCGCTGGAGGCCCCACGCGCGTCCGCAGGCTTCGCTCCAAGTCGCCACGAGGGCAGGGAGGTCCTCGCAACCGGCTCGTTGTAGCCGAGAAAGAACTCGCCCTTGGGCGTCAGCAAGCGACGAATTTGCTCTTGCCCGGTCTCCTGGAGGTCGTGCAAGACGTCCTCGGGAGGCTCGTCCAGAGGGACGGGTCCGAGGAGGAGCTGCGCGCGAAGACCCATCGAGAAACTCCTTGAAGAGAAGGCTCGACCCTAGTCCCGGCTTCTAGGAATCCGACGGAGCATGCTTCAGCGCTGGCGTGTTCGCCGAAGAGGGGGATCCGGTGTGGGAGAGCTCAAAAGAGGGAGCCCAATACTGGGAGCCTGCTCAGCGCGCCTTCCACGAAGCGCTTGAGCTAGACCTCGACGTCGAGGACCTCGTTGAGCAAATCCTGAGCAGCTCGGGCCCGATACAGCTCTAGCAGCCAGGCCTACTTGGCGGCTGACTCGAAGTCGCGCTGAAGCTCCGCAAAGCTCCGCTCGACCTCGCCCTTGCGATAGGCCAAGGGGAAGGCGTCGAGGAGCGCGCGCCCTTCGTCGAAGCGCTTGGACTCCACGAGGCCGATCAGGCGATTGCGCAGGTTCTCAAAGGCCTTCTGGGCCTGCTCTTGGAGGAGCTCGCGAGCCTGGACCAGGCGCAGGCGGACGGCGCGGGTGTGCGGGGAGTCCTCGGGGAGGACTCGGTCCACGAGCTGAAGCCGACGAACGTGCTCCTCGTGGTCTTCGGGGTGAGCGCGGCAGAAGGCCAGGGCCGAGGCGGCCGCAGCCTCAGGGTCCGCCACGACTTGGTCCAGGAAGGCCCCCTCCTCGACCTCGGTCGCGCCGGCCATGGTGGTGTCGGCGTCGGCCGCGTCGGCAGGGTTCCCTCGCGATCCGAGCAACACGCCGCAGCTGAACAAGAACAGGAACGCGCCCAAGGCAGCCACAGGTGTCCAGCGAAGACTTCCCGAGCCGCGCGTGTCGCGCCCGGTGCGGGTCGCAGACGAGCCCAGGCGGGAGCCGTTGTGAGCCTTCGTGCCTGAGGAGCCCAAGCGCGAGCCGCCTTGGCGCGAGCCCTTGCGGGGGCGCTCGCCGCGACGCTCGCCGCTGCTGCGGATCGCGCGCTCGCCGCCGCTCCAGGTCCGACGCTTGCGCTCAGGGACCGGATCCTCGCCAGCCTCGAGGCGGTCGAGGGCCGCGAGGGCGTCGCTCGGGCCGGCGAAGCGATCGCGAGGATCCTTCTCGAGGAGCTTGAGGAGGATCGCCTCCATGCCCTTGCTGAGGCGCGGGTTCTTGAGCCGCGGTCGGAGGGGGGGATCCTCGACGTGCTGCTTGAGGAGCTCGGCTTGGCTGGCCCCGACGAAGGGCGCCACGCCGGTCCCGAAGTGATAGAGGGTCGCGCCCAGGGAGTAGAGGTCCGCGCGAATGTCTATGTCCTGGCGACCGCGGGCCATCTCAGGCGAGATATAGAGCGGCGTCCCGAGGGTCTTGCCGACGGTCGTTATGTGGACGTCGTCGTCGAGCTGACGCGAGAGGCCGAGGTCCGCCAGGAGCGCCGTCTGCTCGTCCTCGCTGAAGAGAATGTTCTCGGGCTTGATGTCCCGGTGCACGATCAGCTCGCCCCAGTAGTGGGTCATGGCCGAGAGGAGCTGGCGCGTGAGGCGGATCAGGTCCTCCTCCCGCATGGCGCCGTCGCGCTTGATAATGGCTCGGCCCGTCGGCCCCTCGACGACTTGCATCGCGAAGTAGAGGTGACCGTTGGACTCGCCGTGGGACGAGCAGCGGACCAAGTTGTCGTGATCGAGGTGCTGGAGGAGAGTCGCCTCGCGGAGGAAGCGGGTCCGATAGCGCACGTCGCGGGTCGCCCGGGGAGGCAGGATCTTGAGCGCCACCTCGTCGCCGGTGTCGAGCTCCAAGGCCCGGAACACCGAGCCCATGCCGCCGCTGCCGAGGTGCTGAATCAGCTGGAAGCCCTCGATCGGCCCGTCCTGGCTCTGGATCTTGAGGACGCTCTTGGCCTGCTTGCGGGTCAGGTAGCCCTCGCGGACCAGCAGGGTCCCGATCCGCACGTTCTTGTGCTCGTTCTCGCGGCGATCGGCCTGCTGGAAGAGGAGCGCGTTCAGCTGCTCCCGAGTCAACATCTCCTCAAGCACCGCCAGCTCCCCAAAGGGGAGGCGCTCCTCGTGGGCCTCGTTGATCTCGATCCGCTCGCTCAATGGGTCTCCTAGACCCACGAAGTGCAACTCGGAGACCACGCGGAGATCGACCTAAGCCTTGCACCCCCCGTTGACAGTGCGCACCCGACAGACACCGATTCCCGCATTTGGGAAGCGCGCGAGTCGGAATCTCGCCACCTGCCTTAAGGCACAAGTGACAAAGGCTTTACTTTGCGTGAGTCCACGACGCGGATCCGTAGCGCGAGCGCACCAGCCCCTCGGCAACCTGCCGCTCCGTGTCACGCACTGCGTCATGGTTCCAAGTCGAGGCCAAGCTCCCGAAGCCAGCCAGGACCGCCTCCTCGACCTCTGCCCGAGCCGGCGGAGCTCCGAGCAGGCAGCTCAAGGAGCTCGCGCCCGGGACCTTTGGGTCTGGTGAGAGGGGGATCGAGCCGTGCTGAAGGAAGGCCCGACCCCGGCGCCGCTGGGCGCTGCCCACCAGCTTCCGGCCCTCGACCACGAGGTCGTAGTCCGTGGGGTTGGCGAAACAGAGCCCGTGGCGCGAAGCCCGACCGCTGCCCTCCTCGCGCGAAGCCGTCTCGACGCCCAGGCTCGCGAGGCCAGCCTCGATGGCTCCGTGGATCGCCCCATAGGCTCGCCTCGGGTCGAGGCCTCCGAAGAGCCGGTAGGGCGCGATCACGGTGTAGGTCACCTCGTCGAGGCGGTGGTGGATCGCAGAGCCCCCGCTCAGGCGACGGACGAGGACCGCGCCCTCAGGGACCTCGACCCCAGCCGCCGGTTGGAAGCGTCCGAGCGAGAGGCCCGCTGGAGCCCAGCCATAGAGCCGCAGGATCGGCGGCTCCTCCAAGGCGTAGCCCTCGAGGAGCGCCTCGTCGAGGGCCATGTTCCAGGCTGGGGTTCCGACGCCCGTCCTGAGGAGACGAAATGGGGTCGGGAGGCTCACGAGGGGCCTCCAGTCTCGGTCAGGTGCCAAAGCGCTGGCGCCACGAGCACTCCCGCAGCCACACAGGCCAGGATCGCCAGAGAGATCGCGCTCCCCATGCTGGCCGTCCCAGGGTGACTGGCCAGGGCTAGGGTCCCGAAGCTCGCGACCGAGGTCAGCCCCGAATAGACCAGCGCCCTCCCCAGGCTCGTCCCGAGCAGGGCCTCGCCCTCTGGGCCCGCCGCCAGGCTCGCTCGGTGAACCACATGGACGGCGCTGTCGATCCCGATTCCGAGCATCAGCGGGAGCGCGATCAAGTTCGCCGGGTTGAGGTCGAGGCCCAGCCAGCCCATGAGCCCCGCCGTCCAGACCACCCCCACGGCGAGGGCCAGGAGCGCGACCGCTGCCGGACGCAGGCGTCGAAACCAGACCAGGAGCCCCAGGCTGACGAGGCCAAGCGCGATCCAGCCTGCTCGCTGATAGGCCGCGACCATGACCCCGCTCGCCCCGTGGAGCATGGCCGGGACGCCCGTTACGCCCGGCGCCGCGCCCTCGACCTCGGCCACGAAGGCTGACAGGCGCTCCGGATCCCAGAGGTTCTCCTTAGGATAGATCCGGAGGAGATAGCTCCCGCGTGACCCCACGAAGCGGTCCCGCAGGACCGGCGGCAGGGCCTCGGGGCTCAGGGTCAGCTCTCCCGCGGTCAAGGGCTGCGCCCGCCTCGCGAGGGCCGCCCACAGGCGCTCCTCGTAGCGCTGAGCGCTCGGAGGGAGCTCCCCGACCGGGAGCGCCGCCAAGGCCCGCCGGCTCCGCTCCAAGAGTCCCTCGAGGACAGGCAGGGCCTCCTTGACCCCGCCCGCCAAGGCCTCGTCGAGGGCGCGCTCCAAGACCTCGATCAGGCGCCGGCAGGCGACCCGCAGCTCGGGCGCCTGGCTGGGGGGCGGCCTCTGGGCCAGCAAGATCCGGAGCGAGGCCTGGAGCTCTCGGGCCTGCTCCAGGCGCTCTTGGCCGCCCTCGCGAGGCAGGAGGTCCAAGACGCTCGCGACGCGATCCACCTTGGGCAAGCCCTGGACCCGGCTCGCGACGGCGGCCAACTCGCTCAGGCTCCGAGCCGGGTAGGCCAAGAACCAACTCGTCGTGACCGGATCCCGCAGCAGCTCGTGCTCGAGCTGGACCGAAGCCAGCTCGGGGTCTTGGAGCAGGAGCAGGTTCCCCTGGTAGCGCAGGCCCCGAGCCCCGACCCCCGCCACGAGGGTCAGCGCGGCGCAGAACGCCAAGACCCGCCCTGGGTGAGCCCGGCTCCAGCGATCGAGGAGCCTGAACGCGAGCGCGGCGGGGGCGGGCTTGGGTGTCCCCGAGCGACGCTTGTCGAGGAGGAGGATCAGGGCCGGGACGACGCTGACGCTGACCAGGAGTGAGGCCAAGACGCCAAACCCAGCCACGACTCCGAACTCCCGGAGTCCCTTGAAGTCCGTGAACGCGGCGCCGCAGAAGGCGCCCGCAGTCGTGAGCGCGCCTGCCGAGAGCGCAGGCCCCGTCGTCCCGAGCGCCTCACAGAGCGCGCCGGTCGCCTCTAGGCCGCGCGCCCGCGCCTCGTCGTAGCGCCCCACGAGGTGGATCGCGAAGTCCACTCCGAGCCCGATCACGACCATCACGAACACCACGGCCATCAGGTTCAGGTGCCCAGGCCAAAGGGTCGCCAGGCCCAGGGTCCCCGCGACCGAGAGCGCGAGGCAAGCCCCGATCAGGAGCGGGGCGCTGAAGCGACGCAGGGCCAAGATCAGGAGCAGCGTCACGCTCGCGAGGGCGACCGCGCTCGAGCGGAGCGAGTCCCGCTCGTAGGTCGCCATTTCGTCGACCTCGAGGACCGGCTTCCCCGTCAAGCCGACTTCGACCTCGGGCCAGGCAGGCTGCAGCTCGCGGACCAGGGCCCGCGCGGCGCCGACCGAGGCGCTCCGGGGGTCGAGCTCGCCCGCGCTCTCCCTGAACGCGACCAGGATCAAGAGCCGATCCTCGCTCCCCCATACGTAGCCGGCCTCGTCCCAGCTCGGGAGCGCGTCGAAGGGGGTCTCAGCGATCTCCTGGCCCCGGGAAACCTGCTCTAGGTCCTCTAGGAGCTGGGCTCCGCGTTCGGCGAGGACCGCGTCTCCGCTCGAGCGCTCTCCGCTCTCGAGGCGCTCCTCGATCAAGCACGCCCAACCTGTCAGGGCCCCGCTCAGCGCGCCTCGCCTCCAAGCAGGAAGGGCCCGCTCGACCAGCGCCCTTCCCTCGACCAAACGCTCGGGGGCGAGCAGCAGCAATGCTTGGCCCTCGAGTTCGACGGGGCCGACGCGCTCTAGGACCCCTGCGAAGCGGCGCTCGTCCTGCCGGATCCGGGTCGCGAGGGCGGCGGCGTAGGCGCGGGTCTGGCTCCGACTCGGGCTCTGGATCGTGATCACGATCCGATTCAGGTCACCGAACTCCTCCTCGAGGGCTAGGAAACGCTGAGCGAAGGGAAGCTCGGCCCCTGTCAGCTCGATCCGGGCCGTCTTGAGCTCCAGCCCCTGCCAGGCCACGAGCCCGCCCGCCAAGCACACCAACGCGCCCAGGGCGGCCACGGCTAGAGGTCGCCTGGCGACGAATCGAGCCCAGCTCAGCCAGCCCATGCGGCTCAGTCCGCCCGACTCACGCCGGGACGACACCTAACTCACGGAAGTAGGCCACGGCGTCGGCGACGGTGGTCTCGATCGGAGTCTGGGGGAGCGCGAGCTCCTCGATCGCGCGAGTGGGGTCGAAGAACATTCTGTGCCGCGCCATCTTGACGCCCGAGAGGGGGACGCCCGGCGCGCGTCCGCTGACGTGATCCGCCCAGAAGGTGCTGGCGGCGCCCGCTAGGTAGGCGACCCCGTAGGGCATCTTGAAGCGAGGCGGCTTGCGACCGGTGATCCGACCCACGATCTCGAGGAACTCACGGAGGGACTTGTTCCCTTCGCGGTTGCCGAGAATGTAGCGGCGCCCAGGCTCCCCCTTCTCGAAAGCCAGTATGTGTCCCCGTGCGACGTCACGGACGTCGACGAAGTTCAGGCCGGTGTCGAGGTAGAAGGGGATCTGCCCAGTCAGGAAGTCGACGATGATCTTCCCGGTCGGAGTCGGCTTGCGATCCCCTGGCCCGATCACCGAGGAGGGGTTCACGATCACGACCTCTTGGCCGCCAGCGACGGCTTCGCGCACGAGCTGCTCGGCCTCCCACTTGGTCTGCTTGTAGCCCCCACAGAGATCTCCGGGCTGGACCTCGGTGTCCTCCGTCGCGCTCCCGCCTTGGGGTGCCTCTCCGACGCAGGCCACGCTGCTGGTGTGGACCACGCGCCGGACGCCAACGGCCTTGGCGGCGGCCAGCACGTTGCGGGTCCCCTCGACGTTGGTCTCCCGGAAGGTGCCCTCGTCTTGGGACCAGAGGGCGTAGTGAGCAGCCGCGTGAAACACCGCCTCGACGCCGTCCACGGCGGGCTCCAGAGAGGCCGGGTCGCGCACGTCGCCCTCGATCCAGGTCACCTCGAGGTCCGCGAGGGAGTCGCGAAGAGAGGTCGGACGCGCCAAGCAGCGAACGGACCACCCGTCTGCGACGAGGGTCCGAGCCAGCCAACCGCCTATGAACCCGGTCGCGCCGGTCACGAGCGCTTCCAAGTGCCCTCCTCCAGCCCACCTAGGGGCGCGCCCCGTTGTAACCGCTGGAAATGCGAATGCCCCTGCCGCGGGGCAGGGGCGGGAGAAGCAGCACGCGCTGATCTCGCTCGAGGCTAGAGCCGAACGCTGTCGCTCTTGGCCTGGGCGTAGAGCTCAGCGGGGAGGAGGAAGCTAGCGTGGAGCGAGCCTGCCATCTCGAGCTGATCCCCAGAACGAACCTCTACCGAGCGATCCGGTGCGATCTGGATGCCGTTGACGCTCGTCCCGTTGGTGGAGTTCGCGTCCGTGATCATCCAGCGATCACCCACCTGGCGGAAGTAGGCGTGGAACTTCGAGACGCGCCCGTCGGGGATCACGAGGTCGTTGTTCGGGGCGCGACCCATGGTGATCATCATGGCGAAGGCGTTGCCGTCGGCGGCCTTGCTGACCTGGATGATCCCTTGACCCTCACCGAGGGGAGCCGGGTTGCTGGCCTGACCCACCTTGAACTTGATGGTCGTGAAGAGCTCTTCGCTGTTGAGCTCAGGCAGACTCGGGAAGTAGAGACAGGGGGACTTGATCCGAGCGAGAAAGTCCTGCTCAGAGAGCTGTCCGAGGTCCCGAAGGAAAGCGAAATAGGGCCTGACCTGGGTCATGTCCGCATTGTGCAACGAGGTCCGACCATCGCAAGCACAAACCCCTACTTTGCGGCTCTGGGGCAGGCCGCCCCACTTGGTAACCTCCTGCCAGCCTCCCGGGGAGCGACCATGCCATCGACAGCATCCGGAAAAGACATTCAGGACTGGGTCCAAGGACTCGAGGCCCTCGCGTGCGACGACCAGGCCGAATTCAGCGCTCGGGTCACCAAGTACATCAAGCGACACCTGGTCAGCCGTGAGTCCCTCGAGCCCTACACCTTCTTTGAGGAAGAGCACTACACCCGCAACCTGATCTACAAGAGCGAGCTCTTCGAGGTCATGGCCCTCTGTTGGCAGGCCGGGCACATGTCCTCGGTCCACAACCACCGCGACCAGCAGTGCTGGATGGTGATGGCGGACGGACGCCTCGAGAACATCAACTACCGCGTCGTGAGCCGCGACCCCGTCGCCAAGACCTGCGTCATCGAGCCCAGCGGCACCCAGCTGATCACTCGCTCCGAGCCCATGGCCGTCGACGACGACGAGCCCGTCCACCGCATCGTGAACTGCCCTCACCTCGGCGCCAAGGCCCTCAGCATTCACGTCTACAGCAAGCCCTTCGACATCTGCGAGGTCTACTGCCTCGCGTCTGGGACCTACAAGGACATTCAGCTCAGCTACTGGAGCGAATACGGGAAGCTGATCGGGAAGCGCGAGGAGAACCCTTGCCCGGACGATCCGCCCGAGGTCGCTGACTGCGAGGAGTAGGGGCTGGCTCGGGAGCACCTCGCCGTGGCTTGGCCCTTGGGGCTGCCCCTCTCTAGGCCGGTCTCCACACACAGCGAAAGCCAACGTCCGCCAGCCGCGCCCCCGCTGGCGCCTCATCGCTCCAGGCCGAAGCCGAGAGGAAGCGCTGGAAGCTACCGCCCTTGAGGAGCTTCCACTCCCCCTCGTCGGCGGTTCGAGTCCAGTGGAGGACGTTGCCTGCCAAGTCGAGGCAGCCATAGGGAGAGGCCCCGCGAGGAAAGGCCGTGACGCTCGAGAGGCAGCCGAGGCCGGTCTCGCGGGTGTTGGCAGTGCGAGCCTTGAGGCCGTTGCCCCAGGGATAGCGGAGCCCCGCCGGGCCGCGGGCGGCCTTCTCGAACTGAGCAGGCGTCGGGAGCGCCTTGCCGTGAGCGACCGCGTAGGCCTCGGCCTCGGCGTAGGTCACGTAAACCACGGGCAGATCGTAGAGCTCCTCGTCGAGGCCGTGGGGCGGCCAGTGGCGAGGGGCTGGCCGGTGGTGCTCTTCGACGTAGCGGAGGTAGTCGGCGTTGGTGACCGGAGTCGCGTCGATCCAGAACTGTCCCAGGTTGACTTCTTGGCCCCTTCCACGTCCAAAGGAGAAGGGCCCAGCCGGGATCTCGATCATGCCTGGGGGAGGAGCTGCGACTGGAGCGGGGTCGGCCACGTCCGCGATCCTATCGCGGCCCCTTGCCGCGCGCCCTGAGTCGGGGCATCCTCAGCCCTCGCCGAGCGCCCAGCGCTCAATGGAGCGGACATGGCAGACCTGATTCCGGCAGACGCCCTCGAGCTCTTGGCTTGCCCCGAGGACAAGAGCGCCTTGACCCTGGCTGCGGCCGACCAGGTCGAGGCCCTCAACGCCGCGATAGCAGGCGGGAAGCTCAAGAACCGCGCCGGCGAGGCGGTCAGCGAGGCGATCCAGGGAGCCCTGGTCCGCGCCGACGGCGTCTACCTCTACCCGATCCGAGACTTCCCGGTCCTCCTCGTCGACGAGGGGATCGAGGCCAGCCAGCTCAGCTAGCGGAGAGCCTCGTCGTCTGCCCGCCTCAGCGCAGGCGCACGAGTCCAAATCCAGACGTGGTCGAGGTCACGAACCAAGACCCGTCGGGCGAGATCGAGAGCTGGACCAAGATCCCGTCGATGTGCCCCGATCGGACGAAGCTCCCCTCCGTCTGCCAGACCGCGAAGTCGGAGGTCTTGCTCTTGTCCCGGGCTTGGGCTCCGCTCAAGAGCAGATCGAGGCTCGCGCTCTGGGGGCGCTCGACCCACACGATCCGAGAGGCGTGCGCCAAGGGTCTATGCTTCCCTAGTCCAGGGCGGACGAATGGGACTTGGATCCCGACCTGTCCTGTCTCCAGGAGGGCCAACTGCCCGTCGCTGTTCCCCGTCAGGTAGGTCGAGTCCCTGAAGTGGATCAGGCTGTTGGGCTGGCTGACGAGGACCCATTGATCCAGGCGCTCCTTCGTCTCGAGGTCGTAGACGTCGACCCAGTAGTCCGTGGAGACCCGCCCGATCTTCCTCTCCTTCAGACCCTCCCAAGCCACTGTCAGTCGCCGCCCCTCTGGGCCAAAGGCCACCCGCCGCGGCTGGCCGAGGCCGGCCGGGCAGATCTGGACCGGGACCCCTGTCCCGAGCGGGATCGAAAACACCTCCTGACCCCGGGCCACCGCGACCCGGTCGCCCGAGGGAGCCAGGGCGAGGTGAGTCGGCCTGGCCGCGGCGAGTTCGATTGGGGGCGGAAGCGCCCCCGCGTCCCCGTCGGGGCTCAACCAGTCGATCCCTCCCGCCCCGTGTCGGATCACCGCACCCCGGGCCGGGTCCGAGACAAGCTGTCCCTTGAGGACGCCAGCGGGGAGGACCTCGACCGAGGTCTGGACCGCGCGAGGTCGGAGGGGGTCGCTGGTGTCGATCGTCCAGCGCCCGAGGCGAGTGTGGTCCCAGATCCCGATTACGTCCCGATTGGTGGCGAAGGCTGCGGTCACGTGGCGAGGGGCCCTCGGCCCCCCAGGGAGGTAGAGCTGCTCGAACTCGAGTGAAGCAGTCTTAGCAGCGGCCAGGACACGCTCGCGCCCGATCCCGCGCGGGTATCTCTCCAGCCAGGCTAGGGCGCGGGCGAGGCGATCTCGCGCCTTGGGAATCCGCCTCAGCGCACCCATGACTCGATCTGCGCGGGCGGTGAGATCAGGAAGCTCGGCCGGCTCGGCGCTGACCGCTGCGCTCGCCCCCGGCTGCGGCGTGCCTGCTCCGGCCTGCGGCGCAGTCAAGAAGTGGGCTGCCAGGCCGCTGCCGAGCGCGACGCACACGAGGGTCAAGACGCCCAGCAGCCCTCGGCGCGCGCGCCGCGAGTAGCCCTGGGTGCCCACGGCCTCCAAGGCGTCCGCGAACTCACCCGCCCGCGAATAGCGCTCCTCGACCCGACGCTGCGTCGCCCGAGCGATGACGGCGTCGAGGGCCACGGGCAAGGCCGAGTTCAGCTGGCTAGCGGGTGGCGGTGGCACGAAAGCCGGGAGCGTCTCGAGCTCGGCGATCGCGACGCCTGTCGTGAGTTCGAGGGCCAGCAGCCCCAGGGCGAACACGTCCGCGGCGGGAGTAGGTCGCGCGCTACCGCCTTGCTCGGGGGCCATGTAGAGGGGCGTCCCCAGCAAGGCCCCGGTCTTGGTCAGCCGCGAGTCCGAGTCCAGCGCGAAGGCAAGGCCGAGGTCGAGGACGACCGGTGTCCCGTCAGGACGGATCATGACGTTCCCTGGCTTTAAGTCGCGGTGGACCAAGCCCGCCCCGTGGATCACGTCGACGGCCCGAGCGATGGCCACCGCCAGGGCCAGGGCCTCAGGGAGCGCAAGAGCCTGGCCCTCCAGGGCCTCGTCGAGAGGCTGACCCTCGATCAGGTCCATGGCGTAGTAGAGCTCGCCGGTCGGGGTCTGCCCGACGTCGTGGATCGCGACCACGCTGGGGTGGTTTAGCCTCGCCAAGGCTTGGGCCTCGCGGGCGAAGCGCTCGACGCGCTGAGGGGTCATGCGCCCGGTCAGGAGCTTGACCGCCCGGACCGCACCCAGCCGCTCGTGGCGCCCGCGATAGACGGCCCCCATGCCGCCCCTCCCGAGCATGGCCTCGACTCGGTAGGGACCCAAGGTCTGGGGGTCGCGCATCACGGGCCGCCCGCCCGCTCGCGCACGAGGTCGAAGATCGCCTCGGGCCGCGTCAAGGCGCGCGCCGCCTCGAGCGCGTCAGGCCCAAAGACCCAGGTCGGGACCAGGGACTTCGGGTGCCCCTGGGTGAAGCCAACTTGCTCCAGGTGCCCGTGGTCGCTGGTGATCACCACGGTCGAGTCCGCAGGCGTTCGCTCCAAGAGCGCTCCCACGAAGCGCTCGATCTGAGCGAACACGCCCCGGGCCAGCTCGACGCGGCCGGTGTGACTGACGAGGTCTGCCAGCTGGAACTTGTAAAACACGAAGGCGTGCGCCTGGGCCAGGCTCGCTAGGACCTCGGCCGCCTCCTCCTCGCTCCGCTCAGGGAGCGGCTCTAGGTCGAGGTCCGCGAACTCGAACTCGGCCTCTAGAGAGTGAGTCAGGCTGCTCGTCAGCGCCCGCCCCTCCCTAACCTCTTCCCAGGTCCGAAGCTCGAGCCCTGCCTGGCGAGCCGCGTAGACGAACACGTTCTGGTTGATCTCGACCAAGGTGAAGAGCTCCGCCACGCCCCGCTTGTCAGGCCCGACCAGGCGGACCCGCTCGCCTCGCCAGCGCAGGCGGGCCTCGAGCTCCTCGCGCTCGACGCTCGGGAGCAGGTCGGCGACGTAGGAGCTGCGGAAGTTGGGCAGCTCCCGCGGGAAGATCGCGTTGGCCAAGCACGCCGAGGGGACCTCGCGGAACAGGTTGTGTTGGGTGAGGAGTCCCTCGAGGACTGACTTGCGGAGCCCGAGGCCCTCCATCAGGCCGTGCTCGTCGAGGGCCGAGCGCCCGCTGAAGATCGAGGCGTAGGTGATCGCGCACTCAATCGTGCCGAGGGTCCGGCCTCCCGTGACGTCGGTCTCGACCAGGGCGCCGGGACGGGGGCCCTGGGTCACGACGCGCGGTGAGGCAGATCCTGGGGGGAACAGGAACGCGCTCTCGCTGTAGACCGACTCCGGCCGCTCGTGGCCCAGAGGATCGATCCCGACGGAATCGAGGGCGATCAGGATCACCGACATGGAGCCAGGATACCCGGCCTTGGGCTGGCCCTTGGCCTTCGCCGACCCGTGCGCACCCTGCCCCACGTGTGCCTGTGGTCGGGTCGCTTCGCCCCGCGGGCACTCGGTAGCGATCCAGAGGCTCTTGGACAGTGAAGGGTGGAAGTAGGGCACCGAGAGATCAAGTCACTGGCCGACGAGGCGTCCGTCGGCGGGGCGATCTCGTATCTGCCAGCGATTCTGCCGCGGCAGAATCGCCCCGGGTCGCCCGCCGAAGTTCTGCCGCGGCGGAATCCGAGTTGGTTCCAGCCCAGACCCCCCGCAGGATCCAGCTCCGGGCCTTGGGGTTCTGCCGCCGCAGAAGTCAGAGCAAGGAGGGCGGCCGCGGCGCCTGGCCGGAGGTTGGAGGTGTTCTCACATGAGAACACTCCCCCTAAGGGCTTCGGATCCGAGGTGTTCTCACATGAGAACACTCCCCTCGCGGGGCTCGGTCTCGCCTGCAAAGCCCTGATTCTGCTGCGCCAGAATCGCCCCGTCGCCCGCCGGAGTTCTCTCTGCCGCGGCAGAATCGCCCCGGGTCGCCTTCAGGCGTCCAGGTTGCCACGAACGAAATCCGCGGCGGACTTTAGGCGACCAGGCTCCACGAGACCGCTGAACCGACGGACGCTCCGCCTGCCAACAACTCATTGCTTCGGTGCCCGACCTCGACCTCGCGCTGTCCAACCACCTCTGGCTCGCGACCGAGCCCTCGTCGAGCAGCGCGATCGCGACAACGACTAGCGAGGGAGGGCCGCCGACAGCTCGCGGGCGATCTCTGCGGCGCGCGTCTCGGCGTCGATCACGAGGACCTGCTCGTAGCAAGCGCGAGCAGCGGCGGCGTCGCCGCGCTCAGCGGTGTGGAGGCCGCGCTGGATCAAGAGGGCCTGGCGGATCGTGCGGACCAGGCTCGGGGCGCCGAAGTGCTTCTCGAGGTCAGCGACCTCGACCTGGAACACGAGGGTGTCCTTGGCGCGCAGCACGTCGAGGTCCGCCTCGAGGCTGGAGGAGACGACGCTCGCGATCTCAGCCTCGCTGGGGAGGACGGGCGAGGAGACGGGCGTCTCGCGCTGGGCGGCGAGGTCGATATAGCGGCGCAAGACGAAGTGCGCGGCCAGGCTCTCGGGGTAGCGCTCGAGGACGACGCGCTTGGGGCGCAGGAAGCTCTCGGGGCTCCGGCGGAGGGGCTTGGGCGAGATGTCGGTGCCCTGCGAAGGCGGCTCGTTACGAAACTGGAGGGCGTCGAGGGCCATCAGCTCGACCTTGGCGCGGCGCTGGACCTCGGGGTCAGCCCCTTGGGTCAGGACGACCTGCTCGATCCGCTCGCGGGCCGAGGCCACCAGGTGGGCAGCCTTGGTCTCGTCTCCGATCTCGTCGGCGGTCCGGACCAGCTTCTCAGCCTCCAGGAAGGCCAAGCGCGTGTTGTCTCCGGGGGACTGCTGTGAGCCGGCGTAGTAGAGGCCGACGGTCCCTGAGAGGAGGAGCGCGGCGGCGGCCGCCAGGATCCAGCGCGGGAAGCGGATCAAGGTCCCGCCCGCTGCGGGGGCAGTCTGAGCCGCGACCTCGTCTTGGAGCTGAGTCCGCTCACGCACGTCGAGGGTCGGAGCCGGGACGAGGTCCAGGGCCTTCTCGACGGGCTCGTTGCTGGCGCTGGCGGTCAAGCCGACTCGCGCCAGGACGCCCTCGCGCAGGCGAGCGCGGTCGTCGTCGCTGAGGACAGGGGCCTCGACGCCGTCCAAAGCCGGCGCGAACTCGGCCTCTTGGTGCTCGAGGGGAGCCGTCGCGCTGAGCCCGACCGCGGTCAGGACTCCCTCGCGGAGACCCGCGCGGGCGTCCTCGCTGAGGCTGGGCGCCTCGACGCCGTCGAGGGCCGTGGCCAAGTCGGCCGGAGCCTCCTCGGCGTGCTGCGCCGCCAGGCCGACGCGGGCCAGGACGCCCTCGCGGACGCTGGCGCGCGCGTCCTCGCTGAGGGCAGGCGCGGCCACCAAGTCCAGCGCTGCCCCGATCTCCGCCTCTTGGTGCTCGAGCTCACGAGCGGGCGCGAGCCCGACCCGAGCCAGGACACCGTCTCGGAGTCCAGCTCGAGCGTCCTCGCTCAGCGCGGGCGTGGCCACCAAGTCCAACGCCGCGCCGAGCTCGGACTCGAGGCTAGAGAGGTCTTCGTCAGTTCCCGCCAGGCCGACGCGGCTCAGGACCCGCTCTCGGAGGCTGGCGCGGAGGTCGTCTTCGAGGCCCAGCTCCAAGCCCGAGAGGTCCAGGCCGACCAGGTCCAGGGCTCGGCGGACGCCAGCGTCCTCGACCCCGGTCGCCGCGGCGACCTCGGCCAGGAGGCTGCGCCGCTCGGCGGGGCTCATCTGGGGCTCGGGGAGGAGGTCGAGCTGGGCCGCGACGGCCTCGAGCTCGGCGTGGACCTGCTCGCAGCGCGAGCAGAGGGTCAGGTGGACCCGCAGCTCGTGGAGCTCGTCCTCGTTGAGTTCGCCGGGATAGATCAGGAGCGGGAGACGCTCGAGGCTGCACTCGCTCATGCGGACACCTGTCCGGCGCGCTGGAGCGTCTCGCTGCCGAGGGTCCGGCGCAGGCTGCGGAAGGCCTGGTGGAGGGTCGACTTGACGGTCCCCAGGGCGCAGCCGCGGATCTCGGAGATCTCCTTCAGCGTGCAGCCTTCGTAGTGTCGCAGCGCGACGATCGCGCGCTGACCTGGAGGGAGGGCCTCAATGGCGGCCTTGACCTGCTCCACGAGCTTGGCGCGCTCCTCAGCGACGAGGGAGTCCTCGCTCCGGTCCTCGACGACCTCGGGCTGCTCGAGGGCGCGGGCCTCGCGGGCCTTGGTCTCGCGCTTCTGCTTGCGCAGGAGGTCAATCGCCATGTTGGTCACGACGCGGTAGGCCCAAGAGGTGAAGCGCGACTGGCCGTCCCAGCGATCGATCCGATCGTGGATCTTGACGAAGGCGTCTTGGGCGACGTCGAGGGCCGCGTCGTGGTCGTGGGTGATCCGATAGGCGAGGCGGAAGAAGCGATCCTGGAGGTCCTCGACCAGCTGAACGAAGGCCTCGGAGTCTCCACCCCGGAAGGCGAGCGCGAGGTCTTGGATCGGATCGTCGGACATAGAGGGCTTCTCCTTGCCCATGGAACGCCTGGGGGGCTGGGCGGGTTGAGTCGGGAACGCAAGTTCTTTGGGGCTAGTAGCTTACTACTCGGAGGGGGCGTCTCGCGCGAGGGACTTGAACCGCGGAGACGCCGAGGACGCGGAGAGAGGCGTCGCTGAGAGCGTCAGGCGCGAGCGCGGGTTCTTCTCGCGGGCTGGACTTGCGGAGGGTCTCGGGCGACCAGGCGGTGAGGACTGAAAAATGAAGAAGCCGTGGGGGGAGGTGGAGGCTCACTCAAAGGGAGAGCCTCCCCGCCCGTCCAAGCACGAGCTGCTACTCCACCGAGAAGGAGGCCTGCGCTACCGAAGACGATCTCTGCGACGCCACTCTGTGTCCTCCGCGTCTCAGCGGCTTCTCTTCGAACGGAGGCCGGCCAAGTCCCTAGAGCTGCTCGAGGACCACCGGGCTGGCCCGAAAGGTCACGACCCGCCGGGCCGGGACGTCCATGGTCTGGCCGGTCCGGGGGTCCCGGGCCTTGCGCGGCGCGCGGTCCTTGACCTCGAACACGCCGAAGTTCCGCAGCTCGAGGCGCTCCTCCTCGACTATGGCCTCGCTGATGGCCTCGAGGGTCAGCTGGACGATGTCCTGGGTCTGAGCCTGGGTCAGGGCGGCTCGCTCGGCCACCCGCCGCACGATCTCGCGCTTGGTGACCGCCATCAGACTTTGCGGGCGACCCAGACCCCGTCGCCCAGAGGCACGATCACGCCGCTGACCCGCGAATCCGCGGCCATTTGGTCGTTGAACTTGCGGATCGCGACCACGGACTCGGTCTGGTTCTCTTCGTCGAGGAGGTGCCCGAAGGCCAAGGCGTTGTCGACGAGGACCAGGCCACCCGGACGCAAGATCCGGAGGCACTCCTCGAGGTAGTGGGGGTAGTTGACCTTGTCGGCGTCGAGGAAGGCCGCGTCCGCGCTCTCGTCTGCGAAGCCCGGCAGGACCTCGCGCCCCGCGCCGCGGTGGACCGTGACCTTGCCCGCCACGTCGGACTTCGCGATCCAGGCCTCGGCGAAGTCAGCGTGGGCGTCGGCGAATTCAACTGTCCTCACGTGACCGTCGGCGGGGAGCGCGCGGGCCATGGTGATCGCCGAGTAGCCGGCCAGGGTCCCGACCTCGACGACGTCTTTGACGCCGGCGGAGGTCAGGAGGACCTGCATGAAGGCCCCCTGCTCGGGGGCTATGGCGATCGAGGGGATCCCGGCCTTGGCGGCCTCCTTCTTGAGCTCGGCCAAGAAGGGGTCCTCCGCCCGGGCGTGAGCCTTTATGTAGTCGTAGTGGGCGCCTGAGAGGCGGGTCGAGGTCTGAGACACGGGTCGCTCCGCGAGGGTCGAGCTAGATCTGCTCGACGACGTTCTTGAGGGTCAGGCGATAGACCTGATTGAACTGCTGAGGGGAGTAGCGCACTTCGAGCTCAGCCAAGGTCGCGACCGGGGCTCCGAGCTGCTGGCAGGCGAGCTGCGTGCTTCGCTGGACGCCTTGTTGCAAGAGGCCGTCGACGCGCTGCTTGAGGTCTGTCGCCTCGGCTTGCTGGAGCCAGCCCCGCTGGACGAGGTAGTCCTCGAGGGCCTGGCCCGGGCGCAGCTCACGGTTCACGTATTGCGCCTGGTCCGGTTGGAGGCGCCGGGACTGAGTCAGGGTCTGGAACCCGAGGTGGTTGCGGAGGCCTATGGCCTGGTTGTTGGCCGCCGTCGCCGCTTGCTGGGCGGTCTGCATGGGCAAGCCCGCGCGCTCGACGAGGAACTTCGCCAGCGGCGTCCCCGGCGGCATGCTGCGCTTGGCGACCAAGCCGTCTAGGAGGGTGTCTACGGGGTAGATCCGGTGCTGCACGAGGAGCTTGACCAGGTAGAGGTCTGCGATCGGCGGAACCAGGTTGTCCGCAGCCACGGGCTCAGGGTCAGGCTCGGGCTTGTGGGGTGGGTTCTGGTCGGCGAAGGGCTCGAAGGCTGCCGCGACGTCCTCAGCCGTGGCGTAGCGCTGGCGCGGATCCTTGGCGAGGAGCTTGTGAACCGCAGCCTCGAGCTCTGGCGAGACGCTGGGGTTCTTGACCCGGACTGGGACTGGCTCCTTGCGGAGGTGGGCCTGGACGATCTGCAGCAGGGTCCCGGTGTTGAAGGGAGTCTGCCCGGTCAACAGCTCGTAGGCGCAGATCCCCAGGGAGTAGAGGTCGGCTTGTCCCGTGACCTGCTGCTGGGCCACCAGCTCGGGCGCCATGTATTCGGGGGTCCCGACGATCTGGTCGGCCATGGTCAGGTTCTGACCGTCCTCGGAGCGGGCCAGGCCGAAGTCGGCGATCTTGGTCCCGCCGTGCTCGTCGACCATGACGTTCTCGGGCTTGATGTCGCGGTGCACGATCCCGCGGCTGTGCACGGTCACTAGGCCGCGCGCGATCTTGGTCACATACCAGGCCGCAGCGCCCGGCGTGAGGCGGCCCTCGGGCTCTGAGAGCAGGACCTTGTCGAGGGACTGACCCCGGATCAGCTCCATGATCGCGAAGGTGTAGGGCCCATGCTGGCCGGCGTCGAAGACCCGAATCACGTGCGGATCGTTGAGGGCCGCGAGCGCTCGAACCTCGCGCACGAAGCGCTTGACCGCGACCGGATCCTGCTTGCCGAGCTTGGGGTTGAGGACCTTTACGGCGACGTCTAGGCCCATGCCGCTGTGCTGGGCGCGGAACACGGCGCCCATGGCGCCTTCACCGATCCTCTTCAGGTTGGTACAGGGCCCGAGGGTGGGCGGTACCGTAAAGCTTCGCTTCTTGCGACGAGCCACGCGAGAAGTGTAACTCCCTATAGGGCAGGGAGGGGCTGAACCAGAAAGTTGGCGTCAGGAACTCTCGCGAATCCACGCCGGAACCTCCGCGGGCCCCACCCTAGGAGGCCTAGGGAGGAGTATCTCGCGGAGAATGGAAGCCTTCACTGCCTCGACGAGGGCGTCCAACGAATCCGACCCTTCGCCGTTTTGCAGGGTGAAATCAACCAGTGCTTGGAACTCGATCCAGCTGCGCTGAAGCGGCTCCCGAGAGGCCGTCGCGCGGAAGCCGACGAGGGCCGCCAGCGCGGAGAGGACTTCTGCGGGCTCTCGCTCGCTCCTTTCTGCAGGCTCCCTCGAGATTCGAGCCGCCCTGAACAGTTGCTCACGAGCCGCACCTCCCTCGAGCCAAGCGGTCAGGGCGCCTGCCGCTGCCCTAGCTGCCTGAGTCTGAGCCCCGTAGTTCTCCACCATGACTCTGGCGGCCAAGACGTAGGCGCCAGGTCCCCAGCGTTCGAGGCCGGCGAGCCAACCTTCGGGGTCCGCTGGAGTCGGGAAGAACTCAAAGTGATCGCAGGCGCCGCGTGATCCGCAATAGGCAGCCAGTTCGAGCTCTCTCCTGCTCAGAGTCCCTGCCTCGACCCGCAGTCGGAGATACGCCTCCTCGCCATCTTCGCTGCGTGCGGACTCGAGGGCAGCCGTCCGAAGATCGTCAAGGGTGATCCGGCGGGCCCGCCGCCGCCGCTCGACCCGCTCCTGAAGCGGATCTCGCAGCCCCAGCGCCCAGGGGAGGACCTCCGTCTCGACCGCGGCTCGCGCCTGATCTCCAGCGGCGGAGAGGGCGGCACGCGCGCCCTGAGTCGGGCGACGCCAAGCCGCCTCGGCGGCGCCGCTGGCCGCCCGAAAAACGCCGAAGGGCAAGAAGCATTCCTTGGAGGCTGCCTCCTGAGCCAAGGCCTGATGCTCGCGGCAAGGGCAGAGGACCCATGCCTCCGCAGCGAACACCGTCTCCCAGGACTCGTCGAGGTCGAGTTGGGCCATATGAGGGCCACTTCCCAGTCGCGTGAGGTGGGAGACCGCTCCCGCGACCGCGATCCTGACCCTGGTCTCCTTGTCGAACCTGCTGACCCCCCTCAGGAGCTGATAGTTGCCCGCCCCGGGCCAAGCCGAATCCTGGATATCCCAGGCCAAACAGAGCTGGGCGGCTGGGTGCCCCAGATACGCTGCCAGCTCCACCCGCTCGAGGGCTAGATCGCCCCGACGCAGTCGCTCACTCAGCGCCGCGACTTCGTCTTCGACCGACGTCGTCTCAGCGCGAAGACGTCTTCGGAGGGCTTCGTCACTCAAGACGATGCCTAGCGAGGCGTCGGTGAAGCGGCCGGCCCTAGGCGCTCGAGGAGCCTCTTGGCCCGCGAGGCGACCGTGGGCTCAGGGTCCTTCGTCAGGACCCGGAGGGGCTTGCGGCACTCGGCGAGGTCGGGGCGTGACGCCAAGACGTCGAGGGCCAGGGTCCGCTCGCTGCGCTCGCTGGTCCGCGTAAAGGCCAGGACGACCAAGTATTCCCGGGCCGCGAGGTCGCGGGGGAAGCGCTCGAGGGCGGTCAGCGCCATGGCGCGGACTTGGAGCTCGCTCGGAGCGTCGCCCGGGAGCTGACGGAGGATTCGGACAATGGGGCCCGCGTCGTTCGCGCTCTGGCAGAGGCGCTTGAGGGCGAGGGTCCGGTCCTGGAGCTCGCGCTCGCTGTTCATGACCTCGCGCAGGGCGACCTCGGTCTCGCTCAAGGTCGCGGTCGGACTCGGGCTGGCGCTCGGGCTGGGGTGGAGACCTGGTGTCGGCTCGCTCGAAACGAGGACCACGCTCGCGACCAAGGCCGCCAAGGCGACGCTGACCGCTCCCGCCGAGAGCACGATCGACCAGCGCGGAATCCTCACGAAGAAACGCCAACCAAAGCCAAGGGGAACGTCCACGAAGGACATTCCCCTGGATTAGGCAGAGCTAGCTGGAGGCTGGAGCTGGCTCGCGAGAGTTTGCCAGCCTCCACGTGACTACCCCGAGATCGAGGCCGCCAGCGACTTGCCGGGGCGCGAGAAGTGGTCGTGGACCGCCGTGGCCTCGAAGCCGCAGTGGACCATGCAGTTGGCGCACTTGGGGTTGCCGCTCTTGCGACCGTATTGGTCCCAGTCGGTCGTCTCCATGAGCTCCTTGAAGGACTTGGCGTAGCCCTCGCCGAGGAGGTAGCAGGGCTTCTGCCAGCCGAACACGGTCCGCGTCGGGTTGCCCCAAGGAGTGCAGTCATACTCCTCGTGCTTGCCCTGGAGGAACTCGAGGAAGAAGGGCGAGTGGTTGAAGTCCCAGCCGCGCTCCTTGTGGTTGGCGAGGATCTCCTTGAAGAGGTCCACGGTCTGCTGGCGCTGGAGGAAGAGCTCCTGCTGGGGCGCCTTGTGATAGGAGTAGCCGGGCGAGACCATCATGCCGTCGACGCCGAGCTCGTTCTTGGCGAAGTCGAACATCTCGCGCAGGTGCTCGGGCTCCTCGCCGTGGAACACGGTCGTGGCGCTCGCGACCTGGAAGCCCGCGGCCTTGGCGGCCTTGATCGCGCTCACGGCCTTCTTGAACACGCCCGGCTGGCAGACCATTTGGTCGTGGCGCTCCTCGAGGCCGTCGAGGTGAACCGAGAAGGTCAGATACTTGCTCGGCTCGAAGAGCGAGAGCTTGCTCTCGAGGAGGACCGCGTTGGTGCAGAGGTAGATGTACTTCTTGGCCTTGATCAGCCCGCGCACGATCTCGACGATCTCGGGGTGAATCAGGGGCTCGCCGCCGGCTATGGAGACGACGGGGGCGCCGCACTCCTTGGCCGCCTCGACGCACTCCTCAGGGCTGAGGCGCTTGTCGAGGATGTGGTCGGGGTACTGGATCTTGCCGCAGCCGGCGCAGGCCAGGTTGCAGCGGAGCAGCGGCTCGAGCATCAGCACGAGGGGATACTTCTCCCGACGCAGGATTCGCTGCTTGAGCACGTAGCCAGCGACGCTGGCGGACTGCTTGAAGTTGACTCCCATGGGGGTCCTCGTTCTCTGCGCCCGGCGGGTGATCTCGCGGGGGGCGTTCGCGCTCGAGGCTAGAGAGCCGTGGGCGCGGTGGGGGCTGTGGGTGCCCTCGAGAGGGCTGTGTTTTGGGGTGGGGCGAAGCCCGCTCCCTCGACTACTCGTCGAGGCTGCGGTACCAGCGCTTGCGCGGCTTCTCGATCTTATCGACGAGGAGCGTCACGATCTCGGTCGCGACGCCGTTGCCCTTGCCGACCACGTCGCCCCAGAAGTCCGCGCGCTCGACCTTGGCGAAGATCGTCACGAGGGGCCGGTTGCTGTAGACGCGATACATCTGCCAGTAGAGCTTGCTCCGCTCCTTGGCAGCGGCCTCGCGGGCCATCTCGCCCTTCTGGACCTTGGTGTTGATCGCCTCGACCTCGTCAATGACCTCGCCGTAGCCCTTCATGGCGTCGTCGGAGATCGACTGAAGGTGGCTCCCGATCTTGTCGCTGGGCACGGCGCAGCGGAAGTAGGTCGTGTCGAAGAGGACGTACTTGGTGCCGTTGAGGCGGTCCTTGCGCTGCTGCACCTCAGGCCACATGACCGTCATCTCGTCGGTCACGACGATCTGCTTGCCGATCACGGTCTTGGGCTGCTTCTTGAGCAGGTAGGCCAAGTCCTTGCGCATGTAGAACAGGTAGAGGGCGTCGGCCGGCTGAGCCATCAGGGCTCCGAGGACCAAGGCACCCGCGCAGATCAGGGCTCGACGGAGGCCCACACGCGAAGAGGAAAGACGGCTCATAGCTGCTCCTGTCACGAGGGTCGTGGGACCCTCGGACTCAAGGCCGCCGATTCTAGGGGGGACCCCCGCTAAATCCAAGCGTGTCCTGCGGGAGGAGGAGAAAGTCCGCGGCCCGAATCGGCGCCCCTAGCGATCTCCCGGCGCTGGCTGGGCCGCCTGAGACTCGAGGCCCACCTCGACCTTGCGGCGAAGCTCAGCCACCCGCTGGCGGGCGATCCGGAGCTCCACGACCCGCTCGGGGTCGATCTCAGGCTCTCTGGTGTCAGCGAGGGCCGCATCCGCTTGGTCCAGGATCCTCTCGGCCTGCCCCAAGAGAGCCTGGGCCTCCTTGATCTGGTCGCTCTCCAGGCGGACCGCGACGAGGGCGAGGACGAGGCGGTAGGAGTAGCCCGAGCCGTCTCCCAAAGGCCGGGCGAGCTCCTCGGCCTTCTCCAGCTTGCCCACCCCGACGTAGCCGACCAGGAGCGCCGACCAGAGCGCGTCCCGCACGTGGGGAGCAGCCCGCTTGAGGTAAGGAATCGCACCTTCGAGGACCTCGAGCGCCTGGACCTGGATCCCCGCAGCGGTCGTGGCTGCGGCGAGCCGGGAGTAGATCGAGATCAAGGTCTTTGTGAGCCCAGAGCGAAGCGTCCCCTCGTCAGCCTTACCCTCGACCCCCTTGATCGCTCGGTCTACCGCTTCCAGGGCCTTCTCGTAGCAGGCCAGGGCCAGCTCAGGTCGGCCTGTTCGCAGGTGACCCCCCGCCGCGAAGCCGAGGCCGTCGACCATGGCGCTCGTGAGCGAGTGGATCGGGAACTCAACCTGCCAGGACAGGCAGGGCCCCTTCGAACTCCGACCAGCCGATTCGCTCCGCTTGCTCCGCCAGCGCGCGCCACTTGGGAGATCGCGAAGGCGCGGCCTTGGCCACCTCTCGCAGCATGTTGACCGAGATCGCAGGGTCGAGGTCGTTCGTTTCAATCGAGAGAACCTCCAACAGGCCTTGCTGAGCCGAAGACAAGTCGACCTCGTCTCGAATCAGCTCTCGCCACCACGCCGCCGCCGCGTCGAGGCGACTCCCTGGCTCGGAGAGCCGCCCCACGATCTCGACCCAGCTCGGAATCGTCCCGGGACCTTGCTGCCGATCCTTGGCGGACCCTCCATAGCGCGTCCGAGTTCGATCGAGGGTTCGATTGGCGTGGGCCCCGTGGACCTTGATCCCGGTCAGCTGGAGGAGAACTCCGACCGCGAAGTCGCGATTCGCGCGAGTCGGGTCGACGCGATAGAAGAGCTCATGCTCATAGAGCAAGAGCCGAAGCGCGCTGACGTCCGTCTCGGGATCGATCCTGACCTGCTCTGTGAAGTCTGCCCGGAGCGCTGCGGCGAAGCGCTCCTTGGGCCAGAGACCGACCTCTCGAAGCGGGGCGCAGAGCCGGCGGAGATACTCGGCTTCGCCCCCGCGAGCTCTCCCGAGCTCCTCGAGGCGGACCTCGACGCTCGCCTCGAGGGCAGTTTGGAGAGCCCGCTCAGGCTCCCCCCGTGCGAAAGACCCTGATCAGGGTCGAGGCCGACTCGCGCTGGGCGAAGTGCGCCAGGGCTCGCGGGAAGACACGGAGGGCCCAGGCTCGAGTCGGACCCCGTCTTCGGAGGCCCCGCTCGTAGGCCTTGGCGTCGCCGAGGGAATCCACGATCTCGGAGCACGACGAGAACTCCCGGCTCGAGCGCTGCCGCTCTGGCACGAGCTCCAGCGCTCGCGCCGCCGACTCACGGCGCAAGGCTTCGGCTTCGATCACCGCTTGGACCAACGCCTCTCGAGGCGGGGCAGCCCCGGACGCTAGCGCCGCTGGCCAGCCTTCCCGACGAGCGCGCGAGAGTCGCGCCAGGGCCTGAACCTCGCCGAGGGCCTGGTCGCGCTCAGGCGACTCCTCGAGCGTCAGGAGCGAGGTGCCCCACTCCTCGAGGCGCGCACCCTCCTCACGGCCCTCCCAGAGGAAGGCGTCGAAGCCCTTCGCTCGCCACGCCCTGTAGTCCTCCACCGCAGACAGGGAGGGCTGGGAAGGGCTGAGCCAGAGAGCCGTCAGCGGGAGCGCGGCGAGCACCAGCGCCGCGAAGAGGGCCAAGAGCGCCCTGCCTTTGGACGGCCGGGCGCTCGAGCTCAGGCCCGCGAGGGCCTCCCCGAAGGCCTCCGCGCTCGACCAGCGATCGGCCGGGTCCTTGGCCAAGCTCTTAGCCACCGCCGCAGCCACGGCCGGAGAGACCTCCGGACGGAGGTCGCGGAGGCTCGGGGGAGGATCCTGCGCCACCTCCGCCAGGCCAGCGAGTCCCGGAGCGACAAAAGGCGGGCGCCCCGCGAGGAGGGCGAAGAGCGTGGCCCCGAGCCCATAGACGTCGGTCCTGGGCCCGGCGTGCTGCGTCTCGCCGGTCGCTTGCTCTGGCGCCAGGTAGCCCGGCGTCCCGAGGACCTCGCCCGTCACGGTCAAGGCGTCCGCCTGGCGGAGGCGACCGGTCAGGCCGAAGTCGACGACGCGGACCGAGCCAGAGACCCGATCCCAGAGGAGGTTCGCGGGCTTGAGATCGCGGTGTAAGACGCCCACCCCGTGAGCATGGCTGATCCCCTGCACGGCTTCCCTGATCGCGCTCAGCGCCCGCGCCTCTTCGAAGGGGCCCCCGCGGCTCAGTTGGTCCTGGAGGGACTCCCCGTCCACGAGCTCCAGCGCCAGATAGCAGGTCCCTCCGCTGACCCCGGCGTCGTAGACCCCGACCAAGTTGGGATGATCGAGCCGGGCGCAGGCTTCAGCCTCGCGCTCGAAGCGCGCCACGAGCTCTGGGTCGTCGGGAGCTAGGAGGACCTTGAGGGCCACGGCGCGACCCAGCTCGAAGTGCCTGGCCTCGAACACAGCGCCCATGCCGCCTGACGCCAAGAGGCGCTCGCAGACGTAGGGGCCGACTCTCTCTCCCGGGGTGGGCAATCGCATCGCCCCAACCCTAACGCTCAGCGGGTGAGAGAGGACGCGAGTCGGCGCGACTGAGCGGGCGCAGCAAAGCGCACCCAGGCGCTACACTGCCTCCTTCGCAAGGAGCGCCCGGTGATCGAGACTCGCTATCTGACCAAGGTCTATCGTGACCTGGTGGCCCTCGACAAGCTCAGCCTGACCATTGATCAGGGCGATATTTACGGCTTCATTGGCCCCAACGGCGCGGGCAAGACGACCACGATCCGGATCTTGGCCACGCTCCTGCGACCCACCAGCGGCCAGGCCTTCGTGTGCGGCTACTCGGTCAACGGTCAGGCCAAGCACATTCGCCGCAAGATCGGCTACGTCCCGGACGAGTTCGGCGTCTACGAGGACATGACCGTCAACGAATACCTCGAGTTCTTCGCCTCGCTCTACGAGATCATTGGCAAGGACCGCAAGCGGGTGATCCGCGACGTGCTGGAGCTGACCGACCTCAGCTACAAGCAGACCGCCGAGGTCGACAGCCTGTCCCGCGGCATGCGCCAGCGCCTGGCCCTGGCGCGCGTCCTGATCCACGACCCCGACGTGCTCCTCCTCGACGAGCCGGCCTCGGGCCTCGACCCGCGGGCGCGGATCGAGATCCGTGAGCTCCTCAAGGAGCTCCGCAACATGGGCAAGACGATCCTGATCTCGAGCCACATCCTCTCGGAGCTGAGCGAGCTCTGTAACAAGGTCGGGATCATCGAGCGCGGCAAGCTCCTCTTTACGGGCTCCGTCGAGGAGATCCTGGCCAAGGTCCGGAGCAACGACGTGGCGCTGGTCCAGGTCCGCGAGGCCCCCGAGCAAGCGGCCGCGGCCCTCTTGGAGCACGACCTGATCACTCGCGCCGAGGTCCTCGCAGACCGCGAGGGCTGGATCGAGGTCGAGCTCGCCAAGGGAGCCGACGACGTCAGCTTCGTGACGCGCCTCCTGATCGAGCGGAGCTTCTCGGTCCTCTCGATCCGCGAGCAAGAGATCGACCTCGAGGAGGCCTTCATGCAAGTCACCAAGGGACAGGTAGCGTAGACGCGTGATCGGAGTCCCAATCTTCGTCCGCGAGCTCGTCGCCCATGCCCGGCGCCCGCGGACCTACGTGTTTCAGTCGGTGTTCTTGGCCTTGCTCGTCCTGGTCCTGATCCCGCTCTGGCCGCCCAGCGGCCAGCAGCGCTCGGGCGCTGAGATCGCCGAGACCGGCGGCCTGATCTTCGAGTTCGGTGGCTACCTCCAGGTGATCCTCCTGGCGCTCCTGGCGCCCGCCACGACCGCCAACGCCATCACCCTCGAGAAGGACAAGAAGACCCTCGACGTCCTCCTCCTCTCGGACGCCGGGCCCTTCGCGATCGTGTGGGGCAAGTTCCTCTCGCGCCTGTTCAACCTCGCGTTCCTGCTCTTCCTGACCGTCCCCCTCCTGTTCGCGCTCCTGACCTTGGGCGGCGTCTCGGCCAAGGCGATCCTGGTTCAGTTCTCGATCCTGCTCGCCTTCGCGGTCTTCGGCGCCGGACTCGGCGTGCTCCTGTCCACGATCCTCGCCAAGACCAGCTCGGTCCTGATGATCGGCTACGGGATCCTGGCCGCGATCTTGGGCGGACCGGCCCTCCTCCAGCAGATGGGTCTCTACAGCGTCCCCCCGGGACAATTTTCGCTGGGAGCTGCTTACGCCAGCCCCCTCTACGACATGATCTACCTGTTCCGCACGAGCAGCTTCGTAGCCACCGAGTCCTTCCCGCTCAACTGGTGGGTCGCGCCCCTGTGGTGCCTGGGCGGCGGCCTGTTGTGCGTGTTCACGTCGGGGATCCTGCTCCCCTACGCCACGAGCATCGACCGGGTCCTGAACATGCGTCGGGTCCTCGAGCGCTTCGACTCCATGACCGAGAAGACCCTCTCGGTGTTCCGTCGCTCAGCCCCCGCGGGAGCAGAGCGCCCGCCCGTGGGCACCGGCAACCCGATCTACTGGAAGGAGACCTCGGTCAACACCATCGGTCGCTTCCGCTACTGGTGGCGGGCCAACCTGGCGCTCTTGGCGCTGATGGCCCTCAGCTACCTAGCCTTCAAGCCCATGCTCGGCAAGATCGAGTTCCACAAGGTCACCGTCGCGATCTTGGGCGGCCTGATCATGCTCCTGATCACGGTGATCGCGGCCACGACGGTCAGCAGCGAGCGTGAGGACTCCTCGCTCCTGCTCCTGGCCACGACTCCCGTCGAGTGCCCGACCTACGTCAAGGGCAAGGTCCTGGGGATCCTGCGGAACACGGCCTTCCTGATCGCGCTCCCCTTCCTGCACGTGGTGATCTTCACGGCGGTCGGCGTGATCCACCCGGCCTCGTTCTTCCTCCTGCTCTTCGCGATCCCCGCCGCGGCTGCCACGGCGGTGATCCAGGCGATCTTCGTCTCGCTCCTCTTCCCGACCACGCTCCGCGCGATCATGGCCGCGATCATGATCTTGGTCTTGGAGTCGGCCCTGCCCCTGATCTGCTGCCTCCCGAGCTTCAACCTCCCCATGTCCTGCTACTTCTTCGTGGAGCCTGTCGGCGGCCTCGGCCAGGCCTTCGCCGCTACGAGCCAAGGCAACTACCTCGTCGCCATGGGACTCGCTGTGGTGTTCTCCGCGCTGACCCAGATCGGGTTCAGCGTCGTGATCTACAGCCTGATCAGCTCCGGCTTCGATCGCTACATAGGTCGCGCGGCATAGGCATGGGCGAAGCGCTGGAAGCTGGCCGGCACCTGGGGGAGTGGACCCTCGAAGCGGAGCTCGGTCGCGGCGCGAACGGGAGCGTGTGGCGAGCACGTCACAAGGCGCTCCCTCGGAGCGCGGCCCTCAAGGTCCCCCACGACCAAGGCGTCACGGCGCGCCTGGCGCGCGAAGGGCGCCTCCTGGAGCGGATCGAGAGCGAGCACGTGGTCGGGCTCTTGGGCCTCGACCCGGATCACGACCCGCCCTACCTCGTGATGGAGCTCGTGGAGGGGAACTCCCTTCGCCAGCGCCTCGAGCAAGGCCCCCTCGAGCCGAGCGAAGCTCGCCGGATCCTGACTGAAATCTGCCACGGCTTGGCGGCGGCCCACGCTCAGGGCGTGATCCACCGCGACCTCAAGCCCGAGAACGTGCTCCTAGACTCCGAGGGCCGAGTGCGAGTCGCCGACTTCGGGTTGGGGGCCTTGGCCGCCGAGGCCGCGCACGAGCTCTTGGCGAGCGGCAGCCTCCAGACCCGCGAAGGGAGCGTAGTCGGGACGCTCCGCTACATGGCGCCCGAGGCGCGAGATCCAAGGGGCGAGGTCGACCAGCGAACTGACCTCTACGCCTTGGGAGTGATCCTCTTCGAGGCCTTGACCGGCGAGGCGCCCTGCGGCGGAGAGGTGCCGAGCGACGTCCGCCCCGAGCTCGACCCCCGCTGGGATCCGCTCTATCGCTCGCTCTGCGCTCGCCTCCCCCAGCGCCTCGAGAGCGCCGAGAAGGTCGTCGAGCGACTCTCTGGAATCGGCGATCTCCCCTGCGCTCCCGACGCGATCGAGGCTGGAGCCGTGCGCTGCGTAAAGGCCTCGGCGGGGCCTTTCCTGCGTGGCTTCGCCTTGGCCCTCGACCTGCTCCCTTTCGTGGCCCTGGCCGTGGTCACGCTTCGCTGGGGCCGCGGCCTCCCCGCCCTGGGTGCGTTCGTGATCTACGACGTGCTGGCGACGGCGATCGCCGGCAAGACCGTAGGCAAGCACCTCTGCGGCGTCCAGGTCACAGACTCCGAAGGCCGTCCACCGACCTTGGCTCAGGCCTTCCAGAGAGCGGCGATGCGCCTGGTGTCCTTGGGCGCCTTCGGGCTAGGCTACCTCCCGACCTTGGCGGGCCGGAGGGCCTTTCATGACGCCTTCGCTGGGACCCAAGTTCTCGCGCGGGACTGAGCTACACGAGGCGGGATCAGGGTCTCGCGATCGTCCTCGCCGAATGTCCATGTCTGACACACATGCGAAAATCCCACCCAAAAAGACTAGGGGGGCTGGGGGGCGAGTCGCGCAAGCTGCATGCCTGCTCGGAACCCAAGCCGGCCGAACGAGTTGTCTCTACAGTTACCCATTCGGCCGCGTGAGAGTCTCCCTCGGGTCGCAAAGCGCGGCGCGGAGACTCGCGCTCGGGACCCTTGCCTGTTGAAATGCCCGGCTCTTGAACTGCCCGCCCGCGAGAGGAGAGCAACGTGACCACCCGCCTGCTCCTGCCCTTGGTGACCTGCTTGGCATTTGCCAGCGGCTGCCAGATTCCCAAGGCCCTGACTGCCCCCAGCGAAGAGGAGCAGGTCGAGATCGAGCGCAAGCGCGAGCTCCCGACTGAGTTCCGCTGCTACTCCCTGGAGTTCGACCACGAGGCCAAGGAGCGCCCGCGCCCGCGTCAAGAGGCCTACGACCGAGTCGAGTTCAACTTCACGGGCAGCCGGGAGCTGCCCCAGAGCCTAGGGGCGGAGGCGCCGACCCACGTCTTCGTGGTCGTGCATGGCTGGATGAACAACACGATCAGCTCGCAACAGTTCGCCAGCCGCTGGGTAAATGGGATTCGCGCGCGAGCCCAACCCGGGGAGAAGCCGGCCTTCGTGTCCCTCCACTGGGACTCGGAGCGGCTCGTGTTCCACGAGTCCGCGATGACGGCTACTAAGCTCGGCAAGCGACGGATCGCGCCGCTTCTGCAAGCCCTCCGCAAGGCGGCACCAGGCGCCCGGATCGCGGTGATCGGACACAGCCTCGGCGCGCGCGCCATGATCTCAGCGCTCCACCACAGCTCGGAGCGATTCGCCGACTCAGCCCTCCTGGTGGAGGGAGCCGCTGACGTGGACTGGCTCCACGACGACATGCGGAGCGCTGGAGAGCGCGTCTCGCGAGTCGCGAACGTCTACTCGGTCCACGACGGAGTCCTCGAGAACGCCTACGCCAACGCGATGCAGGCCAAGGCGCTCGGCCGAATCGGAGCCGAGCGGGCGCCAGGCGTCCCCTTCGTGCGCTTCGAGCTGAGCGCGACCTTCGCGAGCAACGACTTCCAAGCTGCTCTCAGCGCCGAGAACAGCGTGGCGGCGGGCGGCTCTCGCGTCGTCAACGTCGACGCCAGCTCCGTCGTCACTGGACACACCGACATCGACCACGACGCCCTCTACGACCTGGCTTGGGCCGTCACGCGGTGATGCCGAGGGACTGAGGCTCTTGCCTCTCCGGGCCTCTCCGTGCCCGCTCTCCGCTGCGCCCTGCGACGCCTCGGCGGGGATCCAGAGGCTGCTGGACAGTGAGGGGTAGACGCAGGGCAGCGAGAGATTGGCCCCTGGCCGGCGAGGGCCCGTCGGCCGGGCGATTCGTGACTGCCAGGGATTCTGCCGCGGCAGAACTCCAGGATGCTTCGCCTGCCAGCAACCAACCCTTCGGTCCCGGCGTCCGCTCCCCGCCTCGAAGGACGATCTCGAGGAGCGAAGCGTCCCTCTCGCTCACGGCCAAGGGCCGAGTTGTCTCCGACGCCCCAACTCTCGAGAGGCCCCGGCTCCCGCGAGGCGCTCTCGGCGAGGCCCTCCGCGTTCCCCTGCGTCTCTGCGGTTCAAGCCCCTCGCTGCGCGAGCGACCGCCTCCAGCTCGGGCACCTGAAGGGGAGAGCGAGCAAGGACGCCCTCAACTGGCGCAGCCGCCAGGCGAACGAGCCCTCTAGACGCTCACGAGGGGAACGTCCGAGACCAGCTCGTCCAAGCTCGAGGCGCCGGCGGAGCCGACCTCTGTCAGACCTGCCGCGACCGAGATCTGAAGCTGCGTCTGCGCCAGGGTCTGATAGGGCTCGCGCACGAGGGGAGCTAGGGCCTCAGCAAGAGTGATCGAAGCTCGTGCGCTCGGCGTTCCGGGGAAGATCACGAGGAACGCGTTCCCCCCCCAGCGCCCGGCCGTGGAGCCTGGGAGGTTCTCCGCCAGTCGGTCTGAGAAATAGCGCAGGAGGCGGTCGCCCTCTAGGCAGCCGTGGCGTGCGTTGACCTCCGCCAGGCTACTCAGCTCAAGAACCGCGAGAGAGGCGCTCTCGGCTTCGCCTTGCTGAAAGGCGCCTCGAAGGCCCGCGCGATTCGGGAGTCGGGTCAAGGGATCTCGACGAAGTCGGGGAGGTTGGGCGCTGCCCGGGAACCGTGAGGCTGCTGGGATCACGGACGAACCTGGCTCAGGAGATCAGTAATGGTCACTCCAGCTCCCTCGACGACCTGGAAGGGCTCGCGAGTCAGGAGGAACTTGCCGCCGGAGTTAGCGTGCGAGAAGACCTCGTCGAGGACGATCTCGACCCGCTTGGCGTTTCGGTGAAGTGTCGTCGCCTGACCAAGGTTGAGGGTCAAGACGAAGGTGACGCCACCCATTCGAAGCCAGAGTGCGCCCGTGCGTCGCTCGCGCTCGATTCGAGCCAAGAGCGCCCGCAGCTCCCGGCTGCCGTGCAGGAAACCGTCGAGCTCGCTCGGAACCTCCTGCTTGGTCTCTGCGGGCCGAGTCGGCCGCCAGCGCCGAGTCTTGGCGAGGGTCGACCAGTAGCCCGTCTTGAGATAATGAGCGATCGAGACGCTGATCTGCCCGTCTATGGGCTCGAACTCCGTGCTGAAGGTATAGCGACCCGAGCGGGTGTGAAGGACGCGCTCAAGGGCGTCGAGGCCGGAGAGCGACTCGCTCCGCGCCGCGACGATCATCCCGTTCGCAAACACCAGCGTGCCTTCGCTGGACTCGTCCTTGACTTGGAGGACGCCGGTCTCTGCCTCTTCCTCGAGGTCTAGGAGGATGGTCTGAAGATGCCGCCGCGTCTCATAGCAGCCTTCTCGAGAGGACTCGGGCTGGCTGAAGATCGTGACCTTCGCCTCGCCTTCCTCGTGGAGGAGGGCGGGACGATCGGGATCTTCGAAGCGGAACGCGATCTTGTGGCCGGCGACGCGGAGCTTGGCGCCCTCGTGAAGGACAGCGGTTCCGTGGACCTGAGCCTCGTTGACGAAGGTCCCGTTTTGACTGGATTGGTCGGCGACGATCGCTCGGCCGTCTCCAGCCCAGCGGATCTCGGCGTGGAAGCGGGAGACCGAGCCCGAGTCGATCACGAGGTCGTTCGCTGAGTGGCGCCCGATACGAACGCGGCCGCCCGGCGTCAGGGTTGCTATCGCATCTCCCGCGCTCAGGACCACCTGCTGGTGGCCCTGGATCGCGACTCGTGAGCTACTCCCACTTTCCATTCCAGGCCAAGAGCACACCGAGGGCCAGCCTGGAGGGGCGCCTAAGCCTTTCGATCTCGTCTGTGGGCGTGACCCGAGTCTCGATTCGAGACAGTTTCGCGAGGGCGTTGGTGTCTCGATCTGAGATCGGGACACCGGGTTACACTCAGAGACGCAAAGGTTTGACCCCCGGTTGTTAAATCCACCCCCCGTTGATACGGTTTCCTCGTGGCCGACCTCAACGATCTCTTTCCCTCCACTGGCGCTAGGTATCTTCCCGGAACTACCCTGGGAGACCTCTTCCCAGGGAACACGGGACGCCTTCACTTCGTGCGGATCATGCTCCGCCTGATGCACCCCGGGCTGGACGAAATCCCCTGGGATCAGCCATTGGACATGGAGCTCTTGGCCAAGATTCAAACGGCCATCGAACAAGACGAAAAGGAGTGATCTCGTGACTCGAGTCTCTCCGCCGCTCGCCGGCGCACCTCACGGGCAACTTGTCGCGGGAGGCGAGCCCTTCGTCTTTCACTGCAACCACTACAACTATTGGCTCCAAAAGGTCGTTCTCCTCGTGGACGACCTCGGAATGGAGGACGTGTGCCGCGACGCCGCGGCCTCCTCCGCCTACGCCACCATCGAGGCAGCCTCGCGAGAGCTTGGCCTGGAGACTCCTCAGGAGCGCCTCGAGCTCGCGAGCGGCTTCTTCTCTCAGCACGGGTTCGGGACCGTGGACTGGTCTGGCCTCACCGCCGAAGGCGGTCAGGTCAAGACTCCCACCTCTCACTACGGCCAGTGCCTGGGGATCTGCGCTGGGATCAAAGACTTCGGCCGCGCTCAGAACATCTTCGACCAAGGCTTCGCGGCTGGCGCCGCTGCAGCGGCTTACGGGCTCTCGGCGGGCTCCCTGGCCGCGACGGGTGTCAGCTGTCACTCGACCGGCGCCGACCTAGGCGTGATCTCGCTCGCGCCTCGGGAGGTCCCGGCAGACTTCTTCGTCTCACCCGGGATCGGAGCCAAGCCCTGCGCCGAGGTCCCCCCGCCCAACTCGGACACGAAGGTCGACGAGGCGTCGATCTTGGCTGCCCTCGCGACGCTGGACTTCTCGGGCAACGAGGAGGGCATGATCCCGCGCTTCGGGGTCTTGCTGACGCTCCACTTCGCCAATTACTACAACCGGATCTCCTACGAGTTCCTCCGGCGCATGGCGCACACCGGCATGACCAAGTATGCCGAGGAGCTCCTCGTCGACGCGGGACACCACTGCGCGTTCAACACCTTCGGCGGGATCATGGTCAGCGCCGAGTGGGGCGCCGTGATCGAGCCCCAGTGCCAGACCAAGGAAGACTGGGTCCACGGGATGGTCGCCGTGGTGAACGCCCTCGGCTGGGGCGTGTGGCGAGTCGCTGAGCTCTCGCCCGACAAGCTCGTGATTCGGATCTACGACGGCTACGAGAGCCGCGGCTACATAGGCATGTATGGCGAGAGTGAGGCTCCCGTCTCCTACCTCGCCCAAGGCGGCGTGGCGGGGATCATGAACCTCCTCTACGTCGGCGACATTCGCGAGAAGCCGTCCCTCGACGACGAATACTACACTCAGATCTTCGACAGCCCCCAGAGCTTCGTCGCCAGCTATATCGACTCGCGCGCTTCGGGAGCTAGCTACACCGAGATCGTCGCCGAGCGCCGCCCCTCCTAGCGTGCCCTTCAGCCGTGCGCTCCACGGCCGCTGCATGCGCGGCTTGCACTGGCTCTATCAGACCGAGCCGGTCTTGGACCCTGAGGAGCTCGCCGAGCGCCTCCAGATCGCCTGGTCGGGCAACCTCATCCGGGGTGACGAGCAGTGGGGGGCGCTCCACGTCGTCCGTCTGATCATGCAGTTCGAGGTCGAGTTCCGAATCGGAGAGCGGGTGGGGCAGATCTCCATGATCCACCGGGTGACCTCCAGCGATGAGGTCCGGGAGCTCTCCCAGGCGCGCTTCGAGGAGGTCCTCGAGGTCCTCCTCGCTGAGCGGAATCCCCGCTAGCCCGCCTCCCTGCGTTTCACCGCCTAGCTATCCGCCAGGCGCCCCCGCGGGGTTCTATACTTAGCGGCGAAGGAGGCAGGGTGCCCGAACCTCTTGGCTACGCCCGCGGGGCTATGGACGAGCTCCGAGCTCGCTACGGAGCGCTCTCGCACGAGGAGCTCCTCGAGCTCGTGTGCAGCCTGACCAAGGAATACGTCCTGGATCAGACGATTCCCTTCGACTTCCCGCAGCCAGAGCGAGCCGAGGCCATGCGTGGGGATCGCCCCGACGCGCCGGAAGAGGAGGACGCCACCGAAGCGAGCGAGGTCCGCTTCGCGCGCCTGATCAGCGGCCTCAAGGCCCGAACTCAGCTCCCGCAGTTCGACGACTTCCAGGTCGAGGAGGGCAAGGCCGTCCTGATCGTCGACAACCAGAAGGTGGTCTTCGGAGAGCGCGTCACCGTCTCGCTCTTCAGCCGACGGGGAGGACGCGGAGGGACTCCCTCGCCCGCCCCAGCCGCCCAAGCAACTCGCCCGACCCCGACCCGGACCGCGGCGGCCCCACCCCCGCGCAGCGCAGCTCCGCCCGCCCCCTTCGCCAACCGCGGCGGAGGGCCCCCGCCCGAGCCGCCCGCCCGCACTTTGTCCCTCGATGAGGAACCGACCCGCCGCGCAGAGCCCGAGCCCGACTTCGACGACTCGGGCGTCGAGCGCTTCGGCGGCTTGGACCTTGACTGACCCCGCACCTGGCCAGGAGCGTCCATGACGCCTGAGACCCCCGTCTTCTCGGAGAAGAGCCGCCCAAGCTCGGTCGAGCAATTGACCTACTTGATCAAGGCGCGCTATCCGCTGATCTACATCGCCTCCCCCGAAGAGGAGCGCGTCGAGAAGCTGCTCTATCACAAGGTCGCCGAGCGCTGCGGGGCGCGACCCTTCAGCTGGTCGATCACCGAGGGTTTCGTCGACCAAGACCCTGACCAGAGCGACTGGGGCGCGGCCGACAAGGCCGAGCCCATAGAGGCCCTCAAGTGGATGAAGGCCTACAACAAGGGCAAGGCCCTCTTCGTCCTCAAAGACTTCCACGAATACGTGAAGAACCCCGCGGTCAAGCGCCTCCTGCGCGACCTGGCCCGCGACTTCCCCAAGCGTCAGCGCTGCGCGGTGATCCTCTCGCCCGTCCAGGCGATCCCGCCCGAGATCGAGAAGGAGTTCGCGGTCGTCGACTTCGACATGCCGAACGTCGACGAGATCAAGCGGATCATGGGTCGCCTCCTCGATGCCCTCCGGGGAGCCGGCAACGAGACCGTCAACGCCTGGCTGGCGGAGTTCGACCACGACGAGATCGAGAAGAACAAGATCGCCGAGGCCGCCCTCGGGCTGACCGCCGTCGAGATCGAGAACGTCCTCGCCAAGTCCCTCGTGATGGTCAAGCGCTTCGACGTCCTGATCATTCACTCCGAGAAGGAGCAGATCATTCGCAAGAGCGGGATCCTGGACTTCATGCAGCCCCAGGAGACCTTCAACGGCGTCGGCGGTCTCGACCTCATGAAGGACTGGCTCGGCAAGCGCGCCAAGGCCTTCACCCCCGAGGCCCGCGCCTTCGGGCTCCCCGAGCCCCGCGGGATCCTGATGCTCGGGATCCCTGGCTGCGGTAAGTCGCTGATGGCCAAGTCGGTCGCCTCCCTCTGGCGGCTGCCTCTCGTTCGCCTCGACATTGGCAAGGTCTTCGGCTCCCTGGTCGGTTCGTCCGAGGAGGGCATTCGCCGCGCGATCAAGACCGCCGAGAGTGTCGCGCCCTGCATTCTGTGGTTGGACGAGCTCGAGAAGGGGCTCTCCGGCGTGGCCAGCTCAGGTCAGTCCGACGGCGGCACGACCGCCCGCGTGTTTGGAACCTTCATTACGTGGCTCCAAGAGAAGACCTCGGCCGTGTTCGTGATCGGGACCGCCAACAACATCAAGATGCTCCCGCCCGAGCTCCTGCGTAAGGGCCGCTTCGACGAGATCTTCTTCGTCGACCTCCCCTCCGCCGAAGAGCGCGAGACGATCTTCGCGATCCACATTCAGCGGCGGAAGCGCGATCCAGCCAACTACGACCTCAAGGCTCTGGTCGAGGCCACCGAGGGCTTCAGCGGCTCGGAGATCGAGCAGGTCGTGATCTCGGGCCTCTACGACGCCTTCGACGAAGGCGGCGAGCTCAACGACGAGCACCTCCTGCGCGGGATCGAGGACACCGTCCCCCTCTCGCGGACGATGCACGAAGAGATCGCCGCCATGCGGGACTGGGCCAAGAGCCGGGCCCGAATCGCCAGCAGCAACGTGGTTCCAGAGCAGCGCGAGATGACGCGCAAGCTCGATATCTGAAGGGGGCCGCGTGAGTCACTTCACCGAGGTCAAGACCAAGCTCAAGTGCTTCGTGACGATCCAAAAGGTCGTCGAGGAGATGGGCTACACCTTCAAGGAAGGCGTGACCCAAGTTCGCGGCTATCAAGGCGAGCTGACCGAGGCCATAGCGGTCATAGACACCAAGTCCAGCTTTGACATTGGCGTCGTCCAGACCGCCGACGGCTACTCGTTGATCGGAGACTGGGAGATGCTCCAAGTCCGCGCTGGGATCGAGCAGGAGGACTTCATGAACACCCTGAACAAGAAGTACGCCTACACCAAGATCCTGGAGGAGATCGGCAAGCAGGGCTACCAAGTCGTCGAAGAGACCGAGGACGCGACCCAGACCGTCAAGGTCCGCGTCAGGCGCTGGAGCTAGTCATGGCCAACAAGGACGAGCTCGAGATCAGCATCGACAAGGAAGGCAACGTCACGATCAAGGTCGTAGGCGGCGACGGCTCGACCTGCGTCGAGCTGACCAAGGAGCTCGAGGAGGCCCTCGGCCTCGTCGACAAGCGGACCCTGACCGAGAACTACTACGAGCCTCAGCAAGGCGTCGAAGGCGAGATCGAGCAGCAGGGCTAGCGTGGACTACACCAGCCGCTACCAACGCGACGAGGTCTGGCACCTCCTCCAGGCCCGCCGCCGCCTGGGCGAAGACCTCTTGGGTCACCTCGACCTAGCCGAGCTCTCGCTGCCGGTCTTCGAGGCCCACGGCACGACCTTCCGCGACACCTGCCTGGTCAAGGCCGACCTCGCCGAGAGCCGCTGGCTGGAGTGCACCTTCCTCGGGGCAGAGCTCCGCCAAGCCAAGCTCCGCGGCGCCCTCTTCGAGGCCTGCCACTTCGATCAAGCTCGACTGATGGAGCTCGACCTCTGCGACGGGACCCTGGCCGATTCCAGCCTCCGCGGGGCCTACCTCTCGCGGATGGGCTTCGAGGGCGGCACCGCCGCTCGCTGCCTCTTCGACGGCTGCGACTTCACCGCCGCCAACTTTCGCGACACCCGCCTGATCCACTGCCAGTTCACCGCACCTCGCCAGCTCGGGGGCGCCAACCTGGCCCGCCTCGACCTCCGGGGCGCGATCCTCATCGACTGCAACCTCAAGGAGGCCGACCTCCGCGAGGCGAAGCTCTCAGGTGCGACCTTCGTCTCCTGCGACCTCCGCGGCGTGAACGCCGTCGAGTCCGAGCTAGACGACGCGAGCCTCATCGCGTGCAACGCCGAGGGGATCAACCTCGTGGACGCCAAGCGCGAGGGCCTCCGCCACGCCGCGACGCGCTTCTTCCACGCCAAGACCTGAGCCCTCTGCTCCTGTGAGCCAGCTCCAGTTCTTCGGACTCCCTCCCGAACCCACGGGTGCCCTCGGGCCTGCCGAGGTCCCAGCCGAGCTCCACGCCCTCGGCGCGCGGCTCCCCGCGGGCCTGCGGCTCGGAACCAGCTCCTGGTCCTTCTCGGGCTGGGAGGGTCTCGTCTACGACCGCCCCGCCAAGAGCGACAAGCTCGCCCGCGAGGGCCTCGCGGCCTACGCCCAGCACCCCCTCTTCCGCACCGTCGGCCTCGATCGCGGCTACTACGCCCCGATTCCCCTCGAGGCCTATCAGCGCTACGCCGCCGCCGTCCCGCCCGACTTTCGCTTCCTGGCCAAGGCCCCAGCCGAGGTCCTCTCGCCCTGGCTGACCATTGAGCGCGGGGGCGGCGAGAACCCGCGCTTCCTCGACCCCTCCTACGCCGAAGACGTCGCGGTGGGACCTTTCGTGGAGGGGCTGGGCGAGAAGGCCGGCCCGCTCCTGTTTCAGTTCGCCCCCTTCGACCTCACCATCATGGGTGGCCCGAGTCGCTTCGCCGAGCGCCTCCACGCCTTCCTGGGCGCCCTCCCCCAGGGACCCCTCTACGCCGTCGAGCTCCGGACCCAGGGCGCCCTCGGCTTCGACTACGCAGCCGCGCTCCAAGACCTCGGCGTCGTGCACTGCTTCAACGTCCACTCCTCCATGCCTCGGATCCGACAGCAAGTCGAGTGGCTGGGCGAGACCCAGGCCCAGGCGCCGGCGGTCGTGGCGCGCTGGATGCTCGGCGCCGGGCTTCGCTACCAAGACGCCAAGGAGCGCTACCAGCCCTTCGATCGCCTCGTGGACGAGGACCCCATAGCCCGCGACGATCTAGGCCAGCTCCTCTCGCGCGACGCCCGCCCGCGCTACCTGATCGTGAACAACAAGGCCGAGGGCTGCTCCCCGCGCTCGATCGCGGCCCTGGCCAAGCGGCTGGTCGCCCTCGAAGACCCCACGAACGAAGGAGCCTCCCATGACTGACCCCGAGCTCCCGATCAACCTCCTCGAGTACGAGCCCCTCGCCGCCCAGCGTCTCTCCCAAATGGCCTACGACTACTACGCCAGCGGAGCCACCGACGAGTTGACCCTCCGGGACAATCGCGCCGCCTTCGAGCGCCGCAAGATCCGGTTTCGAGTCTTAGCAGGCGTAGGCGAGCGCTCGAGCCGGGGCCAGGTCCTAGGTGCCCCCTTCGAGTTCCCCGTCCTGATCGCGCCCATGGCCTTTCAAGGCTTGGCCCACGCCGACGCGGAGCTGGCGACGGCCCGCGCAGCCGGCGCCGCAGGCACGGTCATGGTCCTGAGCACCCTCAGCAACGTCGCCCTGGAGGAGGTCGTGGCGGCCGGACCGGCGCCGGTCTGGTTCCAGCTCTACGTCTATAAGGACCGCGAAGCCACCGCCGCCCTGGTCCGCCGGGCCGAGGGCGCCGGCTGCCAAGCCCTCGTCTTGACCGTCGACGCGCCCCTCCTCGGCCGCCGGGAGCGAGACGTCCGCAACCGCTTCCACCTCCCAGGCGGCCTCCAAGCCAAGAACCTCCACGCCGCGGGCTACGGTCAGCTAGCCCCCGTGGCCTCGGACTCGGGGCTCGCGGCCTACGTCGGCTCGCTCCTCGACCCAAACCTGTCCTGGGAGGACCTCGCCTGGCTGCGCTCGATCACGAAGCTCCCGGTCCTCGTCAAAGGCGTCGTGCGCGGCGACGACGCCGAGCGGGCCCTGGCGGCCGGAGCGGCCGGGATCGTGGTCAGCAACCACGGCGGCCGCCAGCTCGATACCTCCGTCGCGACCCTGGACTGCCTGGAGGAGGTCGCGAGCGCCGTGGCCGGCCAGGTCCCGGTCCTCCTCGACGGGGGCGTTCGTCGCGGAACCGACGTCCTCAAAGCCCTCGCCCTCGGCGCCCAAGCCGTCCTCCTCGGGCGCCCGATCCTGTGGGGCCTCGGCTCGCGCGGACAAGCCGGCGTCGAGCACGTCCTCGAGCTCCTGCGGGTGGAGTTCGATCAGGCCCTAGCCCTGAGCGGCTGCTCCTCGCTCTCGGAGGTGACTCGAGATTTGATCGCCTAACCCGCTTCGCGAGCGAAGAGACCCGGCTTCGCCAGGCGGAGCTTCCCCTCCCCCTTCGTCTTCGACTCGCCAACCCGATCCCGCCGCTTCCAACTCCGGGGCTGGGTCTAGCTCTCGCGGGGGTAAACCCCGCGGCTACGGCTTGTGGGGGCTGGGTCTAGCTCTCGCGGGGGTAAACCCCGCGGCTACGGCTTGTGGGGGCTGTGTCTAGCTCTCGCGGGGGTAAACCCCGCGGCTACGGCTTGTGGGGGCTGGGTCTAGCTCTCGCGGGGAGCGCTCTCGAATCCCGCGAGACGACCTCTGTGACCTCCGTGGACCTCCGTGTCCTCTGTGATTCAAAAGAGCGCAGCCCACAACCCGGCTCTCGGCCACGGGACCCGGGCACTCGCCGGGCACGGGCACGGGAGGCTCTGCGAAACCTAGCGATCAGCCTCACAGATCCGCTCCGCCAAGCGGAGCTTCCAATCCCCTCCGTCCTCGACTCGCCAACCCGAGCCCGCCACTTCCAACTCCGGAGCGCTCTGTCCCGTCAATTCGCTCTTCGCGAACTCCGCGGATCTTGGCGCCTCTGCGACTCAAGAAAGGCGCTGCTCACAACCCGCGGCTCGCTAGTTTCGCGTGTCGGGCACGGACAGGGCACGGACGCAGCTGCGGACCGCATTCGGAGCCCCCAGCCAGCAACCAAACACCCTTGGCGCCAGCCCCCCCGGCCTGGCATGGTCACCGCCATGAACGCCGCCCGCCGACCCCTCCCTACCTTGATCCTCCTCCTCGCGGTCGCCGCTCCTGTCTGCGCCAAGGACTCGATTCCAGCGCCCGAGCAGAAGAGCCTCGAGCGCATCGCCGCGAGCTGGATCAAGCTGGGTGTCTACGCCGCCAAGAAGCGCCTCGGCGACCAAGCGGCAGCGTGCCTCGAGCGCGCCAAAGAGGCCGCCCCCGACTCCAAGCGCGTCGCGGCCTTCGCCAAAGCCTCGGCTTCGATCAAGGGCAAGCCCAAGGGCTCGGCCCTCAAGAGCTACGAGCGCAAGGCCAAGAAGACTCGAGCGGAGGTCGCCAAGTCCTACGAAGGGCTGGCCCGCACGGCGCCCGCCCCGCGGAGCCTCCGCTACCTCGGACGCGCGCTTCAGGCCGAGGCCACCCCTGCGCGCTGGAGGCTCGTCGAGCAGGCGCTCCCTGCCGCTTGGTCCTCCGGCGACACCAAGGGAGCCAGCCAGCTGGCCGCCTCCCTGAGCGAGCTCTCGCCGCCGAGCGAGTTGGAGCCCCTCCTCGAGCGCTACGTCCGCCTGGCCGCCGTCGGCTCGGTCGTCCTCCGCCAAGCCAAGTCGCACGCCATGCGCTACTACCTCTCGCTGCCCAAGAGCTTCGACCCCGCCTCCAAGGAGCCTTGGCCCGTCCTCGTGGCCGTCGACGGCGCGGGCTCCGGCTTTCAGGGCTGCGCCCGGGGCTTCGCCAAGGCTCGGGGTGACCTCCCCTGCCTCGTCGTCGCCCCCTGCGGCTTCGCGAACACGAACGCGATCAAGGGCAAGCAGAAGGAGAAGTACCTCAAGTGGTACGACGAGGCCACCATCGCGGCCGCAGAGAAGGATCGCTTCGAGTTCGACCGCGCCGGCCTCGTCGCTGTCCTCGACGAACTCCGCGAGGAGTTCGGCGCCGCCCCTCGCGTCTGTATCACCGGCTTCTCGGGTGGCGGGAACCTGACCTATCAAATGATCTTCCGTCACCCCGAGCGCCTCCTCGCGGCCGCCCCGGCCTGCGCCAACTTCACCCGCCCCGGCTACGCGAACCTCAAGGGCAAGGTCACGGGAGCGAGCCTCGAGCTCCCGATCCAGATCCTGACGGGCGGCAAGGACCCCCACCGCAAGTGGACCCACGGCAAGGAGGGCGTCCCGGGAATCGAAATGCAGACCGACGCCGCCGTGAAAGCCCTCGACGCCGTCGGCTTCACCAAGGTCGAGCGGACCCTGGTCCCCGGACTCGGGCACAGCCCCGCTCGCAAGCGCGTGGTCGAGTTCTTCAAGCCGCACCTGACGCGCTGAGCCCCGCTCCGCCTGGAGTTAGAGGGCCTCGGGAGATTCTCCTTGGAAGGTGACGACAGGCTGTCGTATACCTACGACTCGTTGTCGTCACCTCCTCGCCCTGGGACCCGAATGACCCCCCTCGCCAACGCTGAGCTCGCGATCATGAATCTGCTCTGGGAGCGACCCCGCGCCACCGCGCGCGAGCTCCGAGAGGAGCTCTACCCCAACGCGACCCGAGCCCAGCACGGCACGATCCAGAAGCTCCTCCAGCGCTTGGAGGACAAGGGCTACGTGACGCGAGACCGCAGCCTCCAGGTCCACCTCTTCGCTGCCGCCCTGACCCGACAAGCCTACGCCGGCGGCCAGCTCGAGTCCCTCGCGGACAAGCTGACCGGCGGTTCTCTGGCCCCGCTGATCACCCACCTCCTCGAAGAGAAGAAGATCTCCAAGGGTGAGATCGCCCGCCTGCGAGAGCTCCTCGACGGACCGGCCAGCGGAGGCCGGCCATGATCGACACCCTCCTCAGAGCTGGCTTGAGCAACCTCCTCATCTCCCTCGCGATAGCCGGGGTCGCCTTCGCTGTTCAGCGCCGCGGCAAGCACCCCCTCTTGGCGCACGTCCTCTGGCTCGCCGTCTTGGTCAAGCTCGTGACGCCGCCCCTGGTGACGCTCCCCCTCCTGACCCTCCCTAGCAGTCCGAGCGCCCCCATAGCGCTCCTCGAGGTCGCTCCGGCTGAGCTGCCAGCCCTCCCGACCGGCGGGACGACGCTCCCCACTCTGGCTTCACCCCAAGCCCCCGAGCCCTCCCCCAGGGCGAGCTCGCTCCTGCCTGGCAAGACCAGCCTGGCTTGGATCTGGTTGATCGGGAGCCTCTGCGTGTTGGCGGCCTCGCTGAGTCGAATCCTTCGCTTCGACAAGCTCCTGCGCGCGGCCTCGCGGCCCGCTCCCCCCGAGACCCAAGCCTTGGCGGCGGACCTCTCTCAGCGACTGGGCCTGAGGCGAGTCCCCCTCGTGACCCTGGCCGAAGCGCGCCTGACGCCGCTGGTGTGGTTCTTCGGACGCGCTCCCCGGGTCGTCCTCCCCGCAGCCCTGCACGACGAGCTGGACGCCGCCAGCCTGCGCTGGATCCTGGCCCACGAGCTCGGCCACGTCCGCCGTCGCGACCACGTCGTGCGCTGGCTCGAGTGGCTCGCCTGCGTCGCGTTTTGGTGGAACCCCGTCGCCTGGTGGGCTCGCCGAAACCTCCGCCTGAACGAGGAGCTCTGCTGCGACGCCCTCGTCCTCGGCGCCCTCTCCCCCGAGCCGCGGGAATACGCGGGCTCCCTCCTCAACGTGGCTGAGTTCCTCGCGAACCCGACCCTCACGACACCCGCCCTCGCGAGCACCCTCGACGGCGCCGACTCCCTCGAACGGAGAATCCGAATGATCTTGTCTGATCGTCCTTTGACGACTGCTTCGCGCCGCGCGCGAGGCCTCGTCCTGTTCTGCGCCCTGGCGCTCCTGCCCTTCGGCGTCGCCCAAGCGGGCGAACCGGACTACGAAGCGGTCGGAGACCGCCTCCTGAAGGCGGTCGCCGCGGGTGAGCTCTCGCCCGATCAGGCCGAGGCCATGATGGGCAAGCTCGCCAAGGTTCACTTCGCCGAGCGCCTCGCGGTCCTCGAGGCCAAGGGCAAGCTCAAGAAGCACAAGCAGGCTTGGAGCAAGAAGAAGGCCTGGCAGAAGCAGAACAACAAGTCCCTGGCCTGGATCCCGGGCTACTTGAAGAAGATCGGCCTCGACGCCAAGCAGAGCAAGCAGGTCCAGGCGGCGATCAAGAAGGTCACAGCCCTGGCCAAGTCCAAGGCCAAGTATCCCGAGGCCTACGCCTGGGTCGCCGGCTACCTGGAGAAGCTCGGCCTGAGCCCTGAGCAAGTCAAGCAGGTCGAAGAGGCGATGAAGAAGGCCGTCGCGATCACGAGCAAGGACCAGGGTCACAAGTCGTCCAAGGGTGACGCTATGGGAGCCCAGTTCGAGAAGCTCGGCGCCAGCGGCAAGGTGGTCAAGAAGTTCCGCCACGCCCTGGCTGAAGCTGGGCTGAAGGGAGAGCGCCAGGAGACGGCGCTGGGCGCCATCCTCAAGCTGGCCCACGTGTGGCGGAACGACCCCAAGGCAGACCACGACGCCTTTCACGCCCAGGTCAAGAGCTACCTCGTCGGCGAGCTCGACTTCACCGGCGACCAGGTCGGCCTCGTGTTCGGTCTCGCCAAGCGCCTCTTCGTGGCTGGTGGAACCGGCAAGGCGAGGAAGATCCGTGACCACTACCGCAAGCTCGGGATCGACGGTTCGACCCTCGAGAAGATCGCGGGCTCCCTCGAGGAGAGCGGCCTCGAGGGAGAGCAGGTCCAGCAGGCCCTCGGCGGGATCGCCCGCTTGCTCCACGGCCAGCTCAAGCCCGACGCGCCTCGCGACGAGCTCCGAGCCGGCCTCGTCAAGCACTTCAAGAAGGCAGGCTTTAGCGGCGAGCAGATCGAGCACATGGTCGGCCTCTCCAAGAAGCTCTTCCCCCACGTCAAGGAGCGCCTGGCCCGAGCCAAGGAGGGTGACCCCTACGAGGACCTCCACGAGGGACTCCTGCGCGCCTACAGCGAGCTAGGAGTCAGCAAGGAGGTCCTCGGCAAGGTCCGTCATGCCTTGGGGCAGTTCGGCCTCGACGCCAAGCAGACTCAAGGTGCCCTCGCCGAAATGACTCGAGTGATCTACGGACTCAAGGTCAAGGGCGAGGCCTACGAGCTCACCCCCCGGCTCAGGGCCTACTTCCAGAAGGAGCTCGGTCTGAGCGAGGACCAGGTCGAGCAGGTCCTGACCCTGGCCAGAAAGCTGAGCGCCCTAGGCAAGCACTAGCCCTCCCAAGACCCTAGTCGGCTGGGCCGCGCGAAGTCGCCTCGCGCGGCCCGCTTGCGTGTGAGGGGCCGGAGGGCCAGGCTGCGGACCCAGGAGGCGATCGACTTGGACTTCGACCTCAGCACCTACCTGACGCGCGTCGGACTTTCGGCTCAGCCAGAGGCTGATCTCGCTGGGCTCCGAGCCGTCCACCGAGCGCAACTGGAGGCGATCCCCTTCGAGAACCTAGACGTCCTCATGGGACGCGGGCTCGAGGTCGATCCCCAGGCCGTGTTCGCCAAGCTCGTCGTCGCGCGGCGCGGCGGCTACTGCTTTGAGTGCAACGGGCTCCTCTGCGACGCGCTGGTGGCCCTCGGGTTCCACGCGCGACTCCTGCTGGGCCGCGTCGTCTACGGCGGCCGAGAGGGGACGCCGCCCCTGACCCACGCCGTGGTCCTGGTCGAGCTCGATCAAGAGCGCTACGTCGTCGACGCCGGCTTCGGAGGTGGCACGCCGCGAGCTCCCCTCGCCCTCCAGGACGGCGCGGAGGCTCAGGAGGCGGGCCTAGCCTGGCGACTCGTCGAGGACCCTGAGTTCTCTTGGCGAATGCTCGGCTCGCGCGAAGGGTCCTGGGAAGACCTCTACGTGTTCGCCCTCCCCCGGGTCTACCCGGCGGACATGGCCCTGGGCAATCACTGGACCTCGACCCACCCCAGCAGCCACTTCACCAAGCTCCCGACCCTCGCCAGACACCTCCCAGAGGGCGGGCGGATCACCCTCGTCGGCGACCGCCTCACGCGTCGCGTGGGCGGAGCGGAGGAGGTCGTCGTGCTCACCGACGCCGGCCAGGTCGCGCGAGCCGTGCGGGAAGAGCTGGGGATCCCCTTCGAGGCGAGCCCGGTGGAGCTCGAGCGACTCTACCGGCCCCTGCCGCCGAAGGTCTAGCCTGGACATGCCCAGCGGGCAGAGAGCGCGAGCCCCGGAGCTGCGGGCCCCACTGCTCGTTCGAACTCTCGCGGTCCTTCGTCGCCAAGGATTCGGGCATGGCTCAGGACGTGAGCAGCTCTTCGATCTCTGCCTCCAGCCGGCGCTTGTCCCTGCTCCTGACCCGATCCCACGAGACGTCTTCGAGCGCTCCAAAGAGCGCCCAGAGAGCGTTCCGGTTGACTCGCTCAGGAAAGGCCTGCTTGATCGCTACGTAAGCCGCCGCCGCGCCGCACTCGCGCAAATGGTCGGGGGTCTCGATCCCGACGTCGTTCAACCAGGCCGTGGTCTTGGGCCCAAGGTTCCGCAGCTTGCTCAGCTCACTCCTCAGGGGCCAATCCCTTCGTGCGCCGCGGGATCTCGAGGGCCGGGCGTCGGGGCAATCTTCGAGGAGCAGCTGGAGCGAGCGGGGAGTGAATCGCTCCCCTTCGAGGAGCGCGGGTCGAGCCACGCGGTCCATGCGAAAGGTTCGAACCGCGTCGCGCTCTCGGTCCCAGCAGAGGAGATACCAGTAGGGCGCTCGCACCAACAGGCCGTGAGGCTCGACCCAGCGTGACGAGCATGCGCCGTGGCGATCGACGTAGTCGAAGGTCAACACATAGCCTTGGGTGAACGCTCGCTCGAAGACTCCGAGCAGGGCGTCCTCGACGGGCTCGGGGAACCCGCCCCCGAGGGCCGGATCGCCAACGAACACGCGGGCCAGGAGTCGCCGTAGCTCACGGGTCCGCCGCGGGGGGAGCGCGCCCTCGATCTTCCCCAGGGCCCTCTCCGCCAGGTCGGCGAAGGGCATCCAGGGCGCTGCGCGCAGCATGGCGACCGAGAGCGCCAGGGCCACGACTTCGTCAGCCTTGAGCTGGGACGAAACGTAGACCGTGTCTGGGTCGAGCTCCACGCCGCCCCCGGGTCCTCCTTCGCTGCGGATCACGAACCCGCGGCTGCGCAGAGTGGCGATATCGCGGAGGACCGTGCGCCGAGAGACCGAGAGCTCACCGGCCAACGACTGGACGGTGGTGTGGCCCCTGCGTCGCAGGAGGCGGATCAGTTGGTCGCGACGAGCGCTGGAATCCATGGCCTGAGGGTAGCTGATATCGGTGCCAGGTTTTGGCACCCATGCCATGCATGATCCTAGGCGCTCGGAAGACGTCCCTCGCAAGCGGGCTGTCGTGCCGCTCTACCACCCGATCCCTCACGGAGTCACCCATGATCAGCAAAGTCGCTTTCGTCAGTTTTCGCTCAACGGACATGGAGGCCGACAAGCGCTTCTTCGGCGAGTTGCTTGGCCTAGAACCCACGACCGAGAACCCCGGCAAGTCGGCGGAGTTCGACGCGCCCGACGGCAAGACGATCGCCGTCGAGTCGCAGTCCCCCGAAGGCACGCCGTGCATGCTGGCGCTGGAGACCAACGACATCGAAGCCGAGGTGGCGCGGCTCAAGGAGGCCGGCGTCCCCTTTCACGGCGAGATCCTGGACAACAAGACCTGCAAAATGGCCTTCACCCAGACGCCCAGCGGGCACCCCATCATGCTCCACCAAATGTCGGCCGATCGGATCGCGTGCGCCAACGAGGACTGCGCGACGGAGTAGTCACACCAGCATCCCCTCGTGACCGCCAGGCTCTACGGTTCGGCTGGAGCCGAGGACCTCGCCAGCCAAGCCTCGCGTGTAACGCTAAGGGGGCGTTGCCCAACAGTCTTGTGAGAGGGCAGCTCTCCTAGCGACAAGACCCAGGAGCGCCGAACCAACACTGGCCATTGTGACCAACGAGCACCGGATTCTGCGGCGAGCGCTGCGAGGACTGGCGGAAGGGGCCCTGGCCCCCACGGGTCCCTACTCTTCCTTGGCCGCGAACTTCTCCAGCTTGCGGTAGAGGCTCCGGAGGCTGACGTCGAGGCGCTTGGCGGCCTCGGTCTTGTTCCCGCCGCAGGCCTCGAGGACCCGCAGGACGTGGATCCGCTCGACATCCTCGAGGCGGACCGTGTCGCCGAAGTCGAGGTTCGCGCCGCCGCTGGATCCGTCCCCAGAAGACGCTTCTTCCGTGGCCGCCGGAGCGGGTCGAGGAGCGCTGCCTGAGGCGGTCAGGGGAGCGTCCCGGACCACGCCCGGACAATCCGTGAGTCGAATCGTGTGGCCCGGAGCGAGGACCATTCCGCGCTCGAGGACGTTTCGCAGCTCGCGGACGTTGCCAGGCCAGGCGTAGCTGGCGAAGGCCTCGAGAGCCACGGGCTCGACCTGATAGGCCCGCCCGCTTCGGAGGCGGGCTTGCTCGAGGAGCTCGTCCACGATCAGGGGGAGGTCCTCTGGGTGATCCCGGAGCGGCGGGGTCTGGATCGAGACCACGTTGAGGCGGTAGTAGAGGTCCTCGCGAAACTCGCCTGCGGCGACGGCCTCGCTCAAGACGCGGTTCGTCGCGGCCACGACCCTGACGTCCGCGTGGCGGACGCGGGATTCACCGAGGCGGCGGAACTCGCCGTTCTCGAGGAGGCGGAGGAACTTCTTCTGGATCTCGAGGGACATTTCACCGACCTCGTCGATGAACAGGGTCCCGCCGTGGGCGACCTCGAACACGCCCTCGCGCTCGCCGGTCGCGCCCGTAAACGCGCCGGCCACGTGCCCGAAGAGCTCGCTCTCGAGGAGCGCCTCGGCCAGCGCGCCGCAGTTGATCGCCACGAAGCCCTTGTCCTTGCGCGTGCTCGTCGAGTGCACGGCCCGGGCCACGAGGTCCTTGCCGGTCCCGGTCTCGCCCTCGATCAGGACCGGAGCCTCGGTCCCGCCCACGCGGGCGATCAACTCGCGGACGCGCCGGACGCTCTCGTGGGTCCCGACGAAGGCCGGCGGGCGCTCTTGGTTGCGCGCCAGCTGGCGCTTGAGCGTCTTGTTCTGGCGGGTGAGGTGCTGCTTCTCGCTGGCGCCCTGGACGTAGAGCAAGAGCTCCTCGAAGGGAACCGGCTTCTCGAAGTAGTGATAGGCCCCCTCGCGCATGGCCTCGATGGCCGTGGCCACGCTCCCTTGTCCAGTCAGGACGATCGCCTCGACGGGAGGGTCGAGCTCGCGGATCACCTTGAGGAACTGGAGTCCCGACATGCCGGGGAGGGAGATGTCGCAGATCGCGACCTGGGGCGGCTCCCGCTCCAGGCTCGCCACGCCAGCCTCACCGCTGTCGACGCCCTCGACCTGGTAGCCGCGCTTGCCGAGTCGGCGCACGAGGAGCTGGCGATAGGACGTGTTGTCCTCGACGACCAAGACGCGAACGCCTGCTGGATCAGGGGTCGCGCTCACCGAGGGAACCAGGTGTCGCTCACGTCGTGCCTCCAGGAGTCCTGCGCTCGAGCAGGCCCTGCCATAGAACCTAGCTGGCGAAGTGCTGGACTGATCATTGCTCTTGACTCCGCAGGCTGGCGAGGGCGGGCGGGAGCGCGTGAGAGGATAGCCCGCGGAGCGCAAGGACTCCCTCCGCATACTTGGAGAAGGGCTGGAGCCGGAGCTGCAAGGTTCGCAAGGCCTGACCGACCCAGGCTGGAATCCTCTGATCGAACTTGACCTCGAGGACGGTCCACCCCGGCGGCAGGACCGGGTGCCCAAGCCCCTCGAGGTCTAGATCGTGGCTGGACCAGGCACGAACGTCCTCGTCAAAGGTGATCCGCAGCCTCCTCTCGTCGGGCGCCTGAAAGGCGCGGCGCTGGTAGTGAATCACGGTCGCGGGGCGCAACTCCAGGCGGGAAGCCAGGAGAGCGACCCGCGGCACGAGGCCATCTGGATCGGGCCCCTCGAGGGCGAGGGCCTCGCGGAGACCAACGCTGAGGAGGTTTGGGAGGAGCTCCTTGGTGCAGATGACTCGTTCCTTGAGCACGCGCCGCTCTCGGCGATGCTTGATCTCGAGGAAGCCCTGCGAGGCTTGGCTGAGCTTGCCGCCGTACCAGCGGACCCTGACCTTCTGGCGCGGGTCGACACCGTCGAGCTTCTCCAGGAGCCACCGCCAGTCGGGCGAGTCGAAGTAGAGGCTAGAGACTTCGTAGCTCCCGCCGCCGTTGGGGTCTATGTCCAAGCGAGACACGAGGGCCGTCTCGACCTCCGCTCGCCTCTCAGGTGGCAGGAGGAACTTCAACTCGAAGCGATTGATCACTGGAACTTGGCTCGAATGGCTCGCTCGATCTGATCCCAGACTGGCGACACGGCCGCGCTCTGGTGAACTCGCTCGGCGCCGTGCCCTAGGCGCGGCGCCACGCTCCCCTCGCTGAGGAAGGCGCCGCTCAACTGATCAATGGAGACGTCGGCGACTTGGCTCTGATCGATCCGCGAGCTGCGCAGGAGCAAGAGCCCGCCCAGGCGAAACATGGGCTTCTTGCGATAGGCGTGGACTCCGACTTGATTGCGGACCAGCTCACAATCCCTCAGGATGACGGCCGAAGCGTCCTTGCTTTGGACGCCGTAGCGGCAGCCTTCGACCTGGACTCCCTCGAGGAGGACCCGGGTCCCCTCGCCCGCGCTGACCCCCTTGTCTGAGCAGCCCGAGAAACGTCCTCCCCGGACCCAAGCTGTCCCGTGGCTGAGGTCTAGCCCGTCGTTTCCGCAGTTGATGAAGTCGGAGTCTTCGATTCGAGCTACGCAGCGGTCTAGGTCCAGGCCGTCGCTCCGGGACCCCTTCCAGGTGCAGGCGCGGATCTGGACCTGGGTTTGGGCCAGGTTGACGGCGTCGTCCCCGACCCTGTTCCCGCCGAAGTGACAGCGGGTCAGCTCGAGGTCAGGGCAGAAGTAGGCGCTGAGCATTCCGAGGAAGCGTCGCGAGCCGTCGCTCCCAACCGAGCCCCCAGCGATCGAGACGTGCTCGAAGCGAGACCCGCGGGTTCCCGGGCCGTAGAGCCCTACACAGGCCCAGGGCTCCTTACCTGCGGACTCCAGGCGAATCGGGTCCGCGGCGCTGCCTTGGGCCAAGACCTTGCCTCGCGAGTAGATCCCGACTCCCGAGTGGAGGCGCACGATCGTCCCCGAGTGAATCCGAAGCACTTGATCGGCGCGGATGTCCAGGCTCTCTCGAAGGTCGACGACGCCTGGCCCGAGCTGGATCTCCCCAGGAACCTCGGGAGGAGGCTCCGGCCTGAAGCTGCGGCTCTTCTCGCCGGGCCGGGGCCGGGGAGCGAGCAGGACCGAGCCTCCGGTGACGGCGTTGGCCAAGGCCAAGACACCGGGATCCCCTTGGACGAGATAGCGCCGCGGGACAGGAACCAAGGTGTAGGTGAGGGTGAAGGCGCTGCTGGAGGCCTTGGCTCCGCGGAGTTCGTAGCTCATGCCCGGGTAGAGCAAGCGACCTTGCTGAGGACCCCCTCCCACGCGCAGAGCTATGGCTCCGTCGACGCTGACCTCCGACCAGCCAGGACGCTCTGCTGAGGGTCCAACGTGCGCTATCGCGAAGCCGAGGTATTGGCGAAGGAAGGTGTGCCGCTCCTTGATCCAAGCCTCGACTTCCTTGACCTCTGCTTCCAACTCGCTGAGGGGAACGAGGTCCACCCGCCCGATCCCTCGGCTCGTGAGGGGATCCTCCCGCAAAGCAGGGAGCACGCGACTCACGTGAGCTCGCAGCGCCTCTAGCTCGAGCTCTTCTCGAGCCTCTCCCCGCAGGAGGTCCCAGAGGATCTCGTCGCGCCTGTGGACCCAGCGGGGATCGCTGTAGAGGCGGGACGTGATCGGAGTCTGACAGACGTTGGGCGTCAGGCGCGGGCCAGCCATGAACCCATAGCCGTTCACGTCCCAGGGGATCGGCTCGAGCCGACCCCGGTAGGTATTCCAGAACAAGGCGTGGTTGTGGCTCAGGGTCGTATGGACCCCCCCCACGATCGCGTTGAAAGCCTCGTAGCGAGCGTAGGCCTCGACGTCGAGGACCCGCTTCAAGCTCTCGCCCTGCTCCTGCGACCAAGTGTCCTCGCCATACCTGAGGATCGTGATCATGTCCTCTAGGGACTCCATGCTCCCTGGGACCGGATCGTCTTCGCTCTTCCAGAGCTCGGTGCTGTGAAAGAGTGAGCCCTGAGAGCGGCCCCCCCGGGCCGCGGCTGCTCGCTCTGCCTCGTCGCCCTTCCAAATCGTCCCGGGGAGACGTCCTTGCGAGATCATGAGCGCCTCGGTCGGACGCTCGCTGCGGATGTAGACGCCGAAGGGGCGACCGTTGACGAAGACCCGCACGGGTTCGCTGGGTTCGCTCATGAGCCCGACCCGCCTCGCGAGGCCGAAGGGCAGGACGTTGCAGAGCGCCAGCGGGTCCTCTGGGCGCAAGAGCTCGACGTGGCGCCGGCTCTGGCGGAGATCACGCTTGCGGATTCGAATCCTGAAGCTCGGCTTCTCGCTCAGGTGGTGATAGTCCGAGAGGCCGCGGCGACCGACCTTGGTGACTTGCCAGGGGCCGCGATCCTCTCGGTAGAGACCTTGAACGAAGGGACGGTCTCCGCCGGGCTGCCGGCCGAGAGCCGAGCTCCCCTCTACCTCTGCTCGCTCGAGCAGCTCGAGGGCTTGGCGCTGGACTTGGAGATCGACCCTCGGGAGGGCGCTCTCGCGCCGGGAGGGCTCAGCCTCGATCGTGTTCCAGCCCGCTACGAGGATCGAGCCTGCGAGCTCCTTGGCCGCGCGTTGTCCGTCGGCGGGCGCAGAGGTCAGGGCTGAAGCGAGGAGCTCGACGCCCGCCCGGCTCCTCCGATTGGCAGCCAAGAGCAGGCAGGTCACGAGGATCAGAGGAAAGCTGAACCAGACCAAGAGCGCGCGCCAAGGGGTCAGGCGCTCCCGGGCATAGCCACGCCGTGTCCAGAGGCCTCGGCGATCGATCCTCCACAGGCTCCTCAAGGGTCGGCCCTAGAGCTCTTCCTGGTGTTGCTTGAGGTCGACGATCACCCTCAGCACGCCCTCGATTGCGCCCAACTTGGCGAGAACGCTCTCGGGGTTCTGATCCGCGCGCAGAACCACGGAGAACAGCGCTCGCTGCTCTAGACCTTGGCGAGCGGACTCCAGTCGCACGAGGGAGTATTCGTCGCAGAGCTCAGCCAGGCTCTTGCCAAGCCCAGCCTCGATCTCGACCTCGGGGGCCAGGAAGAGCCGGAGGAGATGCTCTGGCTTGCCCTTGGCGGCGCCAAAGTCGAGGGCGTGGAAGAGGAGCATCGTCCCTGAGAGGAAGATCGTCGCGACCGCTGCAAAGGCCCAGAATCGAGTCCCGCAGGCCATGGCGATGGCCATGGCGAAGAAGATGAACCCGACGTCGCGCGTCTCCTTGACGGCGTTTCGGAAGCGAATGATCGAGAGGGCCCCCAAGAGGGAGAACGCGCGCGCGATGTTGCTCCCCACGACCACCATGATCAGGGTCGTCACGAGCGAGACCAGGACGAGGGTCTGAGCGAAGGACTGGCTGTATCCCGGCGCGCGGTGGGTGTAGCGATAGACGCGCGCGATCAAGACCGTCGAGCCGAGAGCCATCGAGAGCGCGAACACCAACTCCCAGACGCTAACGACCTCGGCCTGCCCACCCTTCAGGCGCAAGAGCTCGACTAGCTGCTCGATAGCTTCTGGATCCATCCCCAGCTCTCTCCTGAAGTGAACAGCCCGGCACATGGCCGAGGTTCATTGAGCCTCAAATGGCTAACCCAGGGCTCTGGGGCGAAGTATACCCGAGTCCAAAGCAGCTCGACTCTGGCGGCGTTTGACAACACAGCGCCCCAGCCAGCGGCCGCCCCTCAGGAGATACCTCCTGGGGACCAACGCTCGAGGAGGCCCCCGACGGAGCCGAGCTGACGAACCACGATCAGGGAGCCTCCCCGGGGATCCCAACCTAGAGGGTGAGCGTCGCGAGGGAGGTGAAGCCAGACCTCGCCCTTCAACGAGCGGAGCTCACCGCCTTGGCCTCGCCGCCCGAGGGCCACCAGGTCGAGGCTCGGGTGCCAGGCGGCGCGGCTGAGGCCTGGGCCCCCGGGGAGCGCGAGCTGGCGAGACGGTCCGCCCGCCAGGGGGAAGGCGGTCGGGACGCCGAGCCGAAACCCGAGGAGCGCTGAGCGATCGCGGCTGAGCCGCCAGGGACCGTGGGCGCTGCCGGGGAGTTCGCGCAGCTCATGGCGCTCGCCGCTCAGGGGCTCGACCAGGGCTCCTCCCGGCTGAGTCCCTGTGGGCTCGCGCGCCAAGAGGTAGTCGCCGACCGTGGCCACTGGCGTCAGGTGACTCCTCCGTCCAGAGATCGTGGCGGCCTCTGCGGCGACGAAGTCCTCGCTAGCGCCGTCGGCCAGGAGCGCCCAGCGCAGGGGCTGCCGCTCGTCGCGCCAAGCGATCCAGCCGCGTCGCCAGTTGACGATCACTTTCAGCTTGGCCCCCCCGTTGAGGTGAAACACCTCGCCACCGTCGGCCAAGCGGAGCACGCCGATCACCACGCGCCGGCGAGGCTCGAGGTAGCGGAGCAAGGCGCGCTCGTGCTGCGGGTCGAGCTCGACGACCTGCCCCCCGACCGCGATCCGCTCGCTCCGGAGCGCCCCGGTCGCGAGATTGAGTCGTCGGAGGACACCCGGCTCGCCAGGGAGGAGCAGCTCGCCAGGCCTGGCTGCCACCGGCGCGGGGAGACCGGGACTGGTCGGCGGGACCTCGTAGACGAAGCGCCGTGCGGAGAAGTCCGCAGCCCCCATCAGACCCGAGGCTCGGTTGAGGTAGGACTCGAGCAGGATCGCGACCTCCCCCGCCCACCCCCAGAGTTCGCCGAAGGGCCGCGCTCCGTCGACGCGCACAGAGGGAGCCAGTCGGCTCAGCTCTCCTCGCCAGGTCTCCTCGAAGAGGGCTTGGCTGGGCGCGTCGAGGTGCGCCGCGCCGGCTAGGACCGCGAGCGCTTCGGCCGTCAGCCCCAAGCGTTGGTAGGCGTTGGCGAGGGGCAAGCGGGCCTGCTCGTCCCCTCCCTCGAGGGCGCGCTCGTAGTTCCTGATCGCCTGATCCACGTCAGCTAGCCGAGCAGTCGTGAACCTCGATCGTGACGTGATCGAGGCCGAGGCCGGCAGGGATCCGCGCCTTGTATTCCTCTGGAGAGCGAGGCGCGCGACTCACGAGGGAGACCTCGCTCGCCCACACTCCTGGCCCGATCGACCACACGTGGAGGTCAGCCACATGGTCTGCGCCGCCCGACTCGAGGGCCGCCCGGACCCGCTCACGCACTGGTCCGGGCGCCTGGTGATCGAGGAGGACGCCGCTCGTCTGCCGCAGGAGGCCCCATGACCAGCTCGCCACTAAGAGCGAACCGGCGACCCCCATGGCCGGATCTAGCCAGTTCAGCCCGAAGATCTTGCCGCCCAGGAGGGCGAAGATCGCGAAGAAGGAGGTTAGGGCGTCGGCCATTACGTGCAGGTAGGCCGAGCGCAGGTTGTGGTCTTCGCCTGCCTCGGACGAGTCCCCCCCACCCAGCGCGGGCACCAGCTCCTCGGGGTGCTCGTGCTCGTGCTCGTGCGCGTGCTCGTGCTCATGAGCGTGATCGTGAGCCGAGGGCGCAGCCAGCGCGGGTTCCGAGTTCAGCCCGAGCGCTTCGACGCGCCCGGGGTGGCTGTGCTCGTGGCTGTGGTCATGCCCATGGTCGCCGTGGACGCCCAAGAGCGCGACGCTGATCCCGTTGACGACGAGCCCGACCACGGCCACGGCGATCGCCTGGTCGAACACGATGGGGACGGGGCTCACGAGGCGCGAGACCGACTCCCAGGCCATGATCGCCGCGAAGCCCAAGAGCAGGATCGCTCCCGTAAAGCCTCCCAAGGCGTTGACCTTGCCGGTCCCGAAGCTAAAGCGCGCGTCCCCCGCTCGACGCCGCGCGTAGACGTATGCCGCGACCGAGATCCCGAGCGCCAAGGCGTGCGAGGCCATATGAAGGCCGTCGGCCAGGAGCGCCATCGAGCCGTAGATCACTCCAGCCGCGATCTCCACGACCATGAACAAGGCCGTCAAGGCGACCACGATCAGGGTCCGCCGCTCGCCTCGTGTGACTTGGTCTTGACCGAAGCAGTGGTCGTGCTGGTAAGGCGCCAAGTCCACGGCGGCTCCCTGGGCGGAGCTATTTGAGGTAGGAGCGGACGACACCGATCACCTCCTCGGCGGCCTGACGCCTCGCGGCGCCCTCCTCCTCCTCGATCACGTGATTGCGAATGTGGCCCTCCAGAAGCTCTGCCATCAGCCCGTTCGTCGCCCCACGACATGCAGCCACGAGCTGGAGGATCGCCGAGCAGTCCTGATCGGCATCGATGGCCCGCTCAACGGCGCTGAGTTGGCCCTGCAGCCTCCGAATCCGATTCAGGAGCTTCTTCTTGCCAGCCGTCGTGTGAGCCATGGTGCGCGTCCTTCACATATACCATAGGGGGGTATAGTATCGCGTCAAGCGTCCGAGCTGCTGCTTCACCCGCGGACGCCAGTCCCCAGCCGGGTCTCGATCCCCCTCCCCCGCGCGCACAGGCGACTCCGCCGTCGAGGGAGTATCTTTGGCCCCTCATGGCAGACAGCATCAAGGTCCGGACAGCGATTGGGAGCGTGTTGATCACGGCCGTATGCGGCCTGATCTACCTCGACCACTGGAGCGGGCACGGCTGGGGCGCGATCGTGATCGCGGTCCTCCTCGTCGGCGCAGGCCTCGCCGAATACGCAAGGATGGCGGCGACCCTCGTCCCGGTCCCGACGCGCTCCATGGTGATCGCTGGCGGCGGCTACATGCTGCTCAAGGGACTCGCCTACGAGCTCGACCCCAGGATCCACCACTTCCTCGGGCCTTGGGTGGTGGCCTTCGCCTACCTGCTCTTCTTCCAGGCCCTCAAGGGCTCGCCGAGCAAGGAGCGCTTCCGCGCCCTGGCCTTGACCGCCTTTGGGTTCTTCTACCTCCCCTTCCTCGGCGGCTACGCCCTCGACGCGCGCTTCTTGCCTGTCGCGAACCCCGGGATGCCTGCTTTGGGGACGGCGGCCTTCTTCTATACGATCACCATCGCCAAGGGCACCGATATCTTCGCCTACTTCAGCGGCAAGCTCCTCGGCAAGACCAAGGTCGTGCCCTCGGTCAGCCCGGGCAAGACCGTCGCCGGCTTCGTCGGCGCCGTGGTCGGCGGCGCCGTGATCACGGCGGTCTTCTGCCACTTCAGCGCGATCGGAGAGGTTCTACCTCTCCCGCTAGGAATCGGCGCCGGTATGCTCATGGCCTTGGTCGTGATCTCAGGCGACCTCATAGAGAGCTTCATCAAGCGGAGCGTGGCGGTCAAAGACAGCGCCTCACTCCTCCCCAACTTCGGCGGCGTCCTCGACATCGTGGACTCGGTCGTGATCGCGGCGCCCTGCGTCGTGTTCCTCCTCCTCGCCGCCCACCACGGGAAGGCCTACCTGCCTTGAGCCACCCCCTCCTGACGACGGACCTTCGCGACCAAGAAGAGGCTCAAGCCCTCGCTGGCCCCCGCGACCGTCACTTCCGCCTGCTCCGAGATCGCCTCGGCGTCGAGATCGTGATCCGCGGCTTGACCCTCAAGGTCTCCGGCGTTGATGCCAAGCGCGCCTTGGAGCTCCTCGAGGAGCTCCTCAAGGAGCTGCGAAAGGGCGTTCAGCTCCAGACCGACGAGGTCGAGCACCGCCTGACCGACGCCCTGGGTGGCGAGAAGGACAACTCCGAGCGGAGCACCTCGGGTCGCCTGACCCGGCTCCAGGGCTTCCGCCTCCGGACCGACGGCCAGCGCCGCTACCTGGAGATGCTCGACAAGCACGACCTGACCTTCGCCATAGGTCCGGCGGGAACGGGCAAGACCTTCTTGGCCGTCCTCAAAGCGGTTCAGGAGCTCAAGGCGGGCAAGATCCACCGGATCGTGCTCTGTCGCCCCGCGGTCGAAGCTGGCGAGAGCCTGGGCTTCCTCCCTGGAGACTTCCAGGCCAAGGTCAACCCCTACATGCGTCCGCTCTACGACGCGCTCTACACCGTCCTCGACTTCGAGACGGTCAAGAAATACCAAGAGCGCGAAGTGATCGAGGTCGCTCCCCTGGCCTACATGCGCGGTCGAACCCTCCAGGATGCCTTCGTGATCCTCGACGAGGCTCAGAACACGACCAAGGCCCAGATGAAGATGTTCCTGACCCGAATGGGCGAGCGGAGCCAGATCGTCGTCACCGGCGACGTGACCCAGGTCGACCTCCCCAAGGGTGTCACCTCGGGACTCGTGCACGCCGAGGCGATCCTCAAGAACGTCAAGGAGATCGGCTTCACCCGCCTGACCACCGCAGACATCGTGCGCCACTCCCTGGTGGCCAAGGTCATCAAGGCCTACGAGGGTGGCGCCACCCGCAAGGGTCGCTGATCCACCTCGTGGCTGAAGCCCGCGTCCTCGTCAGCGATCAACGACCCGAGGGCGGCCCAGCCGTCCCTCCCTTGGAGGCGATCGAGGCCGTGGCCCTGCACGTCCTCGCGGCCGAGGGCCAGCCTGAGGCTGAGCTCTCGGTGACCCTCGTCGACGACGCCCGGATCGCCCAGATCCACGTCGACTACATGGACATTCCCGGCGCGACCGACGTGATCAGCTTCCCCCTTGGTGACCCCGAGGACCCGATCCCGATCTTGGGGGAGGTGGTGGTCTCGGTCGACACGGCCGCCCGCGAGGCCCAGGAGCGCGGGATCACACTCCAAGAAGAGCTGCTCCGCTACGTCGTTCACGGAACCCTGCACCTCTTCGGCTACGACGACCACGAGCCCGAGGAATACGCGGCCATGCACGCTCGCCAAGAAGAGCTCCTGACCGAGGCTCTGGCCCGCCTGGCCTGATCACTTCCCCCCGATTTCTCACTCGCCAGAGGAGGTTGGTAGGATTCTTGGCATGTCCGAGTTGACGATCGAGCGCCGCGACCTCCAAGACGTCGGGATCACCGTCCTCGAGCTTCGTGGTGTCCTCGACGGACGTAGCACGGCGCTCCTGGAGAAGGAGATGGTCGAGCTGACCCAGCGCGGACGCCTCAAGGTGATCGTGCACTGCGGCGAGCTGACCCACCTCAGCAGCGACGGCATGGGGATCTTCCTCTCCCACCTGATCAAGACGCGCAAGCAGGGCGGCGACATCAAGTTCTGCAACATGCGCGAGGAGGTCCGCGCGGTCCTCTCCGTCCTGGGCCTCGGCAAGCTCTTGGTCGTCAAGGCCGACGTCGACGAAGCCGCGGCCGAGTTCGGCGCGACTCAGGCCGCGCCCGCCAAGAACGAGGAAGACAAGCTCCGAATCGAGGTCGTCGACGAGGGCAACGCCGCCGTCGTCTCGCTCTTTGGCTTCGTCGACCGCCACACCATTGAGCAGCTCGACGCCTGCCTCGCTAAGCTCCTCGAAGAGGGGCGCGGCCGAATCGTCATCGACTGCGCCGAGTTGACCTACATCTCGAGCAACGGAATGGGCGTGTTCATCAGCTTCGTGAGCAAGGCCCGCGCCCAAGAGGGCGACATTCGCCTCTGCAACATGCGGGACATCGCCCGAACGGTGGTCACGATGCTCGGGCTGCACAAGCTCTTCAAGGTCTTCGAAGACCGGGCCAGCGCCGTCGAGAGCTACGCCTCGATCTAGGTCGGGGATCCCGGTCGTCGCGAGCCCCAGGCCGCTCCGAACTCCGCTCAGATCCCGAACAAGCGCCCGGAGCCATTTCGGCTAAGCGCCTTGATACCAGCGGGTTCCAGCCGATCTCAGACGCCTCCTCTTGACGCTCCTGCGAGCCCTCACTACGGTTAGGGCATAGCTAAATAACGAGGTGTGCGCCTACCGTTTCCCCACTTTCCCCCTTTTCGGTAAGACACACCAGGGCGGCATTCGAGATCCTCGAGTGCCGCCCGTTAGTTGATCTGCTCCTGAGGTCGCCCTTCAGTCGAGCGGTCCTACTTAGAGCGCCCCCAGAAGATCTACCTAGAGCGGCCGCGGCGGGATCGAGCCGGGCTCGGTCTCGACGCGCGTCTCCTTGCCCGTCTCCGGGTCACAGACGATGTGGACTCGCTCCACGGGAGGCTTGGGCGGCTCGAGCGTTCCGCCCCGGAGCCAAGTCACGAAGTTCTCGGCGCTCGAGAGGTCGGTCCCGTATTCGTCTTGGATCAGCTCGATCGCCTCGGCCGCGGGTTTATCCGAAGCCAAGACCTTGTGACGCGCGCTCACGACCCGCCGCAGCTCAGAGACTGGGCGGTGGCGTCGCTTCGGCTGGGGTTTGACCTCGTCGTCGTTCACCCCCCTATGCTCGCACACTCGGATCGCGAGAGCGCCCTCAGCGACACCCAGGAGTGTCAGCTTGTGCCCTGGGAACTACTCTCCCGACCCGCCGGGTAGGTCGAGGGCTCCACTCGGTGGTGCCTCCTTCGGCCGGGTGGCTCGCCAAGCCAGAGCTCCGATCGCGCACGCCGCCAAGTAGGTCCCGAGCGCTGCGACCCAGGGATTGATCGCGAGGTTCGAACGCCTGACACCCGCCCGGGCCACGTCGAGGACATCCCCTGGATCCATCACGACCAGGACTGCAGTCCGAGCGAAGAGGACGAAGCCGAGGAAGACCGGAAACGTCCGCAGAAGCTCTCGACCAAGAGACCGGCTGCGAGGCCAGTCGCTTCCGATCCCCGCGTAGAGCCACAGAGCGAGAAAGCCCAGTCCCCAGAGCTGACGAAGACGGGCCGCAACCGGCGACTTCTTGGCGTCGAGGTCGATCCTCTGGTCGTCACCTTCGCCGTCCTCATCAACCCCGTTCAGCCCAACCGAGTAGACGAACTCCTCGGCGTAGCCCGCTGTCCAACTGGTCTGCGCCTTGGCATCCACCTTGTCATCACCGGCGCTGAACCGCGCTCCATACATCCCAGACTTGCGTCGAAGCCCGATCCAAGGGTTCCCGCCCTCGTCAAGGTTCTCGAAGGTCCGCTTCCAGCCCTGAGGCCCAAGAACCGCTTCGCCCTGGGAAGGCTTCAGTTGGATCGTTGAGTCGAGAGCGGAGGCTGCCCCCGCGACTGCAAAGCAGAGAAGCATCATCAAGAGCGCGAGCCGATCAGCCCTGCGCTTCGGCGGGTGGACGTCAGCCACGAAGCCCTCAGGAGCCTGGTCCTCAGCGACCTGGTCCACAGCGATCCCGTCCTCAGCGACCCCGTCCTCAGCGACCTGGTCTACAGCGATCCCGTCCTCAGCGACCTGGTCCTCAGGGATCCCGTCCTCAGGGATCCCGTCCACAGCCACCTCTCGTCCTAGGCCTCGCCGAGGACCTTGAGGACGTTCTCCTCGGTCACCGGCGAGATCACCCCGAACTCGGTGATGATCCCCGCGATCAAGGCGGCCGGGGTCACGTCGAAGGCCGGGTTCCAGGTCGGGACGCCGTCGGGCGCGATCTGGCGGCCGTTGAACTGACTCAGCTCCTCGCGCTCGCGCTCTTCGATCGGGATCTCGTCGCCCGAGGACAGGCTGAGGTCGAAGGTCGACTTGGGCGCTGCGACGTAGAAGGGGATCCCGTGGTGCTTGGCCGCCACGGCATGGCTGTAGGTCCCGATCTTGTTCGCCGCGTCGCCGTTTCGCGCGATCCGATCGGCGCCCACGACCACCGCGTTCAGCTTGCCCTTCTGCATCGCGAAGGCCGCCATTCCGTCAGACATCAGCGTCACTGGGACACCGCCGTCTTGGAGCTCGTAGGTCGTGAGCCTCGCGCCCTGGAGGAGGGGGCGCGTCTCGCAGGCCATGACCTCGATGTCCATTCCAGCTTCCTTCGCCGCGTAGAAGCAGCCGAGGGCGGTCCCGTAGCCAGCCGTCGCCAGGCCGCCGGCGTTGCAGTGAGTCAGGACGCGAGCCGGGTTGGGCAAGACGCTCGCCCCGTGCTTGCCGATCTGGCGACAGGTCTCGATGTCGCCCATGTTGATCGACTTGGCCTCCTCGAGGAGGACCTCGCAGAGCGCGCGACCGTCCGCCGAGGTCTCCACAGCCTTGGCGATGGTGTCCTTCATGCGGTCGAGGGCCCAGAACAGGTTGACGGCCGTCGGGCGCGAAGTCGCCAGGTGCTCCGCCGCGGCGCGAGCGGCGTCGGCGGCCTCCGTTGCGCTCCCCTCGAGCTTGGTCTGGGCGCCGACCACGACCCCGTAGGCCGCGGCGCACCCGATCGCTGGGGCTCCGCGGACGGCGAGGGTCTTGATGGCGTCCCAGGTGTCTTGGACCGTCGTCAGCTCGAGGCGCACGGCCTCGGCTGGGAGCTTGCGCTGGTCAATGATGTCAAGGGCGCCGGGCAATGCGCCGGTGACGCCGTCGTTCCAGGTCATGGTCTCGAGGGGCATGGGGGACTCCCGTGGGCCTTGGGCCCGGAAACGTCGCGAGGAGGGCCTCTCTAGGCCCTCCCCTGCGAATCGGCGCGCGCTCTGCGCAGCGCTAGGAAGAGTGAAAGGGGCTAGCGCGGAGCGCTGATCGTCGCGAGACGACGTCCCTCGAGGGTCACGCGGCCGACGCCGTGGACCATGGCGAAGAGCTTGCTGGCGTAGGCCAACTCGCGACGGCCGACGGTCTCGGCCTCGAGCACGATCTCGAGCACGCCGTCCTTGTCGCGGCGCGGCTCAGGCGCGTAGCTCGTGAAGTCGAAGTTGGGCGCGATCTCGCGCGCGCGCTCCAGGAAGCCCGCCTCGGGCGGGTTCGGGACCGCGTCCTCAGCGACCAGGCTCCGGGTCGCGACCGAGAAGGCGACGACCCAGTCGTAGTCGTGAACGCAGGTCCCCGGCTCATAGGGCCGGTTGAGGGCCACCACGTCGGCGTAGCGAATCGCGGCGCTCGCGGCGTCGACCTCGGGCGGGGTCTCGCCCCACACGCCCAGACCGGAGTCGAGGTCGAGGTCGGCGATCCCAAGGTCCTCGAGGAAGCTCGGCGCCTGAGGCAAGTAGCTCGGAGGCGGCGCGCCGGCCGGGCCTAGCTCAGGCCGCTGCTCCTCCTCGTTGGTCTCCTCGAGGCGACGCTGGAGGAGGTGGAGGTCAGGCTGACCGTAGAAGAGCTGGCCATAGAGGGTCGCGACGTTGCTCGCCGCGCGCCGGCGCCCGAGGGCGCGCTCGATGGCGCGCAGGACGCCTAGGACCGGCTGAGTGTTCCTGAAGATCCGGGTGTCGGTGGCCACCGCCACGAGCTGGAGGGCCTCGCTCAGGCGGCGGCGCTCGCTGAGGCTGACGCCCAACTCGTGTCGCTCGAGGACAGCAGCCAGCTCCTCGGCCCAGGCCCGAAGTTGGCTCAGGCTGAGTTCGCCTTGGATCGCTTGAGCGATCCGAGCGCGCACCAGCTGGCGCTCGAGGCGGACCCGCGGCAGCCGCTCGGGCAGCTTCTCTTCGCACATGTCGGCGAAGCTCGCGTAGCCGAGGCGCTTGGCCAGACCCACGGCGTCAGCCGGACTGAGTCCACCGGCGATCAATCGCTCGAGCGCGTCTCGGACGTCGGTTTGATTCACTGCCCTGCCCCTCCCGAGGCTTGAGCGGCGCTCTTTTCGAGCACGCTCTTGAGGTCTTGGCCGGGAGGAATCTTCCCCCCCTGTGCTTGATACGCCGCTTCGATCGCGAGCATTTGACGCTTCACTTCTTCGGGCGGAGCGTTGAGGTCCAACGCCACCTTGGGCCCGAGGGCGAGCTTGAGGGTCTCGACGAAGGTCGGCACCAAGTGGCTCCCGCGGGGCGGCGTGTGGCGGAGGCTCCAGATCAGGGGCCAAATCGCGCGCTCGTCGCCGAGGCGAACCGAGCTGCTGGCCGCGACGCCCTTGGCCACGTCGTCCTGCTCAGCCGACCAGGCCGCAGCTAGCGCAGCTCGCGCCTGCTTGGTGTCCATCAACTTGGACTTGGCCCGGTTCGCGATCTGGTCGTAGACGTTCGCGCGAACCGCGGGGCTCTTGTCCCCCACCATGGCCATCAGGACCTGAGTCGCCTCCTCCCCCTCCATGGGAGCCAGGAGCCGCCCGATGAGGAAGATTCGAAAACGCTCACGCTCGGGTCCGCCTACCTCGAGCTCGTCCGCCAGGTGCGTCAGGAGCGCCGGGCCTTCGGCCGTCAGAGCTTCCAGCGCTGCCTCGTCGACAATGGGCTTGGGCTGCGCCAGGCCCGCTTGGATCTTCCGCAGCCGAAGCTGAGTCTGGATCGTCGGGACTTGGATCGCGAGGACGATCGCCAAGATCACGACCACTGCGGCCAAGATGACATAGGTCGTCGCGTTCGCCCCGCCCTCTGCGGACTCGCCCGCAGGGGTCTCGCCCGCAGGGGTCTCGCCCGCAGGGGTCTCGCTCTCGGGAGACGCCTCGGTTGAACCGGCAGGGCCCTCCGGGGCACCGGCGGCACCTCCTGCGGAGGGGCTCACGGCGTCCTCGCTGGTGGGCGAGGTAGATTCGGGAGTAGGTTCAGTCATGAGCATCCGGCGGGCCGGCAGGGGGCCCCTCAGGGGCGGTAGACTATACTCCTGGGCCTGGCCTCGTCAACGATGCAGATCGCGCTAAGCCCCCTCATTGCCAGCGTTTCTGGCCATTCCCCGGACCCCGCTCAGAGCGGACCTCAGCGACCCCAGGGAGCGCTCAGCTGAGCCCAAAAACCCTCCCAGCAGTGACTCCGCTCAGCGCCCTCGCGGAGGGCGTCGGGCCAGGGATCGGCTCCAAGGCGCTCAACTTGGGGCGGTTGAGCGCAGCTGGGCTCCCGGTCCCGGACGGCTTCGTCCTCTCAGCGGCAGCCTTCAAGCAGATCTGCGGTCAAGGGACCCTGGCCGAGCGGCGCGCCCGCGTTCAGGAGGCCGACCTGCCGAGCGGGCTGTGGACCGCGATTCAAGCCGCCGCCCAGGCCGTCCCTGGCCCCTACGTCGTCCGGTCGGCCGGGCTGGACGAGGACGCCGAGGGGGCGAGCGCTGCGGGGATCTATCGGAGCCTGATCGGGATCTCGCCCGAGGACCTGGAGCCAGCGATCCGAGCCTGCTGGGCCTCAGCCCTCAGCCCCGCCGCCGAGGCCTATCGAGCCCAGCGAGCCCGCTCGGCCGAGCCCCGCATGGCGGTCCTGATCCAGACCTTGATCGTGCCCCTCGCTGCGGGGGTCCTGTTCAGCGAAGGAGCCGCCGGAGAGCGATATTGGGTCGAGGCTGTCGGCGGACACGGAGAACCCCTCGTCTCGGGCGAGGCCGACCCTGTCCGCTACCACTTCCGCTCGAGCGACGATGGGCTGAGCGACCTTCGGACCGGCGGAGCCCCCGCCAGCCTCCTCTCAGCGGATTCGCTCCAAGAGCTCGCCGAGCTGGCCCGCCGCGCGGAGCAGGCCCTCGGAAGCGAAGGCGGCTTGGACCTCGAGTGGGCTCAGGACGCCAGGCGAATCTGGCTGGTCCAGGCCCGCCCGATCACCGCCGCCTTGCCCGAGGAGCTCTTCGAGGCCGAGCGAGTCTGCTGGACGGCGGCCAACACCCAAGAGGCGCTCCTCGATCCAGTCACCCCCTTGACCTGGAGCCTGCTGGCGCCCCTCGTCGAGAGCGGACGTCGTGACCTGTTCCGCTTCGCTGGCCTCGACGAGATCCCCGGTGCGGGCTACCTGCGCCTCTTCGCCGGTCGTCCCTACTTCAACCCGGGCTACTTCCGTGACTTCCTCCGGCAGATCCCAGGCGTCCCTGAGGACGTGTTCGACGCCCTGATCTTCGGCGCGGCCCCCAGCGCGATCCGGTTTCGCCTCGAGGCCTTCGACGCCACCACCCTGCGCCTGATCGCGCTCTTCCTCTTGGCTCGCGTCGCCGCCCGCGAGCGCTTCGAGCTCTACGCCCGCGTGTTTCGCCTCCAGCTCGCGGTCCTCGAGTCTCGGGCCCTCGAGAGCCTCTACGACCCCGAGCTCGTCCGGCTTCGTCAACAGGCGACGGATCTCTGCGAGGGCGCCCTCCGGCGCCACGTCCTGGGGACGGCGATCGCAGGCGGGGCCTACCTCTTGCTCGAGCTCTTCCTCTCGCGCTGGGCTGGCGAGCGCGGCTCGGCCCCGGGCGTCGCCTCCCGACTCACGGCCGGCGCCGAGGGCAACGCCCTCGCCAGCGCCAGCGCCGAGCTCGAAGATCTAGCCCGGGCTCGCGCCAGCGGAGCCGACTCTCGGGACACGGCCGAGGCCCTAGCTGGGTTCCTCCAGCGCTACGGCCACCGCTGCGAGAAGGAAGCCGAGCTGGCCGAGCCCCGCTGGAGCGACGCCCCCAAGGTCGTGGCCGAGATCCTCGAGGGCTACGTGGCGGCGGCCCGGCAAGGCGAGCTGACCGACCTCAGGCGCCGCGAGCGAGAGTTGAGCGAGCGCGCTCAGGACTTGGCTGAGGAGATTCGAGCCGAGCTGGCTGCCTCGAGTCGCCTGGAGCGAGTCCTGCCCCTCAAGCGAGCAGCCTTCGCCTGGATCCTCCGCGAAGCCCGCCGCTACGCTCCCTACCGCGAGAACCTCAAGGATCACGGGCTCCGCGCCCTCTGGCTCCTGCGCCGCGTGTTCTTAGAGCTCGGGAAGCGACTCGCTGCGCGAAGCCTCCTAGAGTCCCCCGAGGACGTCTTCTACGTCGAACTGGAAGCGGCCGAGGCAGCCCTCAGCGAGGGTCGCGACTTGCGTTCCGAAGCCAGCCGCGCTCGAGCAGAGCGCTCACGTGCCGCAGAGACCCCGCCCCCCCGGCACGTCATCGAGGCCCCAGGTCGAGCTCCGCGCTGGGTCCACGCTGCCCCTCACGAGCAAGGCCTGATCGAAGGCGTCGGGGTCTCGAGCGGTGTCGCTCGAGGACGCGCTCGGGTCCTGAACTCCATGGACGAAGCTCAGCGCCTAGCGCCTGGCGAGATCCTCGTCGCGCGAGTCATAAACGCCGCCTGGACGCCCCTCTTCCACCTCGCAGGCGGAATCGTGGCCGAGGTCGGCGGCGTCCTGAGCCACGGCGCGATCGTGGCCCGCGAGTACGGAATCCCCGCAGTGTTCGGCGCGGCGGGCGCGGCCGGGATCGAGGACGGATCCTGGATCGAGGTCGACGGCGACCTCGGGGTCGTCACGCCCTGGGAGCCCGAACAGGAGGCCTGATCGAGTTTCTCCATTTCTCCGCGATGATCGGGTCTCTGCGATGATTTGGGTCTCTGCGATGATTCGGACTATGGGAGCCGAGGGAGACCTCTCCCGGAGGGTCGTTCCCAACCCCCTGTCGACATATCATGTCGGCCCACGATGCCCCCCTCCAACGCTCCAACTCTGCCCCTCCAGACCGTCCTCGAGGCTGTCCGCGTCGCGCGCGAGCGCGGCGAACTGAGCACCTCGCGGCGGGCGCTCCTGCACTTCTTCGCGCGCTCGGCGGAGACGCCGGAGCTCTTGGAGCAGGCGGGCTACGAGGCGGAGGCCCTCGCCAAGGAGCTCGTGATCCGCGGCGCTCACTTGGGCGGACTCGAGGCCTGCCTCTGCGCCCAAGGTATGGGCCGCGATCAGGCGCGAAACTTCGACCGCATCGGAGACCGCTTCGCCCGCTGGCGACCGGAGCCAGCCTCCATAGGCGCCGCCAAGGACGGCCTCTTGGCCGGCGCGACCGGGACCTTCCTCACGGGCACCTTCCCCAGCAACGCCAAGCGTCCTCAGTTCGCGCGGATCGTGAGCCTGAGCGGGGGAATCACGGGCACGGGCACCGAGGCCTTCCGCCGGGTCCTGAACTTGGCTCACGAGGGCGTGGACTGGCTCCTCCTCGACGCCAAGGACCTCTCCTATGTTGGCTCCTCGGGCCTCGCCATCGTGGTCAAGAGCGCCGAGCAGCTCCGCGGGGCCAGCGGAGGGGTGGTCCTCTTCCAGCCCTCCAGCAACCTCAAGCTCCTCGTGGAGACCCTCGGCCTGGCCGACTCCCTCCACCCCGTCGAGGACCTGAGCGCGGCGCTCCTCCTGATTCACGGGGCCTGAGTTGCTCCTGGTCATAGGTCCCGGGTCCATGGGGACCCTCCTCGCCGCCTCCTTGGCCCGCGCAGGTCACCCCGTGACCCTCCTGGATCGCGACCCTGAGCGGGCGGCCCGCTCGAACGCCCGGCCCCTGGAGCTCACGACGCCCGAGGGCCAAACCTGGAGCGTCGAAGTCCCCGTCGCGGTCAAGGTCCCAGCGAAGGTCGAAGTCGCCTTCCTCTGCGTCAAGACGAGCGCGACCGAGAGCGCCCTAGCGCCCGTCCTGGACCTCCCCTGCACCGTGGCCGTCGTTCAAAACGGCTGCGAGCGGGCCAGCTTCGTCGCCGACTCCTTGGGCCTGGGAGAGCGGGTCGTGGGAATCGCCACCACTGAGGGCGCTACCCGGACCGGCGAGGGCCGAGTCCACCACACCGGGGCCGGCTCGACCCAGGTCGGGGCCGCCTATCCTGAGGGGCAGGACCGCGCGGAGCGTGTCGTAGCCCTCCTCGAGTCTGCAGGCTTTGCGGCCCAGGTCGGCGACGCCCGGGCTGCGAGTTGGCGAAAGCTCGTCGTAAACGCCGCCATTAACGCCCTGACGGGGATCTTGGACTGTCCCAACGGGCGACTCCTGGTCTCGCCGGCGGCGGCGGCCCTGGCGGATTCGGCTGCTCGCGAGGTCGCCGAGGTGGCGAAATCGCTCGAAATCTCGGGCGACTGGGACCTCGATCTGGCCTGCGCGTCGTGGCGGGAGGTCGCTCTCCACACCAGCGCGAATATCTCCTCCACCCTCCAAGATCTTCGGCGCGGCCAGACGACGGAGGTGCATGCTATAAACGGCGCCGTTGCGCGGCTAGCGGCCGAACAGGGCCTCGCCGCGCCAACCAATGACCTCCTCTGTCGCTTGGTGGCAGCTCGTGAAGAGCTGGCCGTCTAGAGGGCAGATCACACAGGTATAGAGAGCGCTGGGCTACGGCCCAAAGGAGTCACTTGTGAGCGACGATCCGATCACGCCCGCGGCCGAGCCAGGGCCCCGCGTCAAAGACGAGAACATTCAAAATGAGATGGAGCGCTCCTACCTCACCTACGCCATGAGCGTGATCACGTCTCGTGCGCTCCCCGACGTGCGAGATGGTTTCAAGCCGAGTCAGCGCCGCGTGATCTACGCCATGCGCCAGCTCAACTTGGGACCGCGCTCCAAGCGGAGTAAGTCCGCCAAGGTCGTCGGCGAGACGATGGGTAACTACCACCCTCACGGCGACCAGTCGATCTACGAGACCTTGGTCCGAATGGCCCAGGACTTCCGCAGCCGCTACCCGCTGGTGGATCCGAAGGGCAACTTTGGCTCGATCAACTCGCCCGGCGCGGCCGCCATGCGTTACACGGAGTGTCGGATGGCCTTGCCCGCCGACGACATGGTCTCCGACATCAACCTCGAGACCGTGGACATGCGGGACACCTATGACGGCGCTCGCCAAGAGCCCGTCGTGCTGCCCAGCAAGTTCCCCAACCTGCTCTGCAACGGCAGCCAAGGCATCGCGGTCGGCATGGCCACCGCGATCCCGCCCCACAACCTCAACGAGGTCGCAGACGCCTCGATCGCCCTCGTCAAGGAGCCCGACCTCAGCGACGAGGCGCTCTTCAAGCTGATCCCCGGCCCGGACTTCCCGACCGGCGGCGTGATCATGGGTCGCTCGGGGATCCGCCAGGCCTACAAGACCGGCCGGGGCTCCCTGACGGTCCGAGGCAAGGTCGAGATCCTGCAGCGCAAGGGTCGCGACATCATCGAGATCAGCTCGCTGCCCTACAACGTCACGACCGAGACCATCAAGGACAAGATCGTCGCAGCTCACCGCTCCAAGCGCCTGGAGGGGATCTCCGAGGGCGGCGTCTCGGACATGTCCAAGGGCGGCGTCAAGATCCAGATCTTGGTCAAGAAGGGCGAGGACCCGACCGTGGTCCTCAACCAGCTCTACAAGTTCACGCCGCTCCAGTCGACCTTCTCGGTCATGATGCTGGCGCTCGAGGACCACGAGGGCCGCTTCCGTCCCAAGACCTTCAGCCTGCGCGAGATGCTGGAGGCCTTCCAGAAGCACCGCGAAGAGGTGATTCGCCGCCGGGCGATGTTCCTCCTCGACAAGGCGCGTCGTCGGATCCACATCCTGGAAGGCCTCAACAAGGCCCTCGACCAGATCGACGAGGTCATCAAGCTGATCCGGGCTTCGCCTTCGGCCGAGGAGGCCAACACCGGCCTCCAGAAGCTGCTCGACGCCAGCGTCGCGCAGGCCAAGGCGATCCTCGAGATGCGCCTCCAGCAGCTGACCGCGCTGGACCGCGAGAAGCTGCTCAACGAGCAGAAGGATCGCGAGGCCGAGGCCGCTGACCTCAGCGACATCCTGGCTCGCCGCGAGCGCGTCCTGGAGATCTTCGTGAGCGACCTCGAGGACGTGAAGAAGCGCTTTGGAGACAAGCGCCGCACGATCATCAGCGAGGCCGACTTCAGCGAGATCGAGGACGAGGACCTGATCGCCGTCGAGGACGCCGTGATCACGGTGACTCACCAAGGGTTCATCAAGCGGACCGCCCTCGACGAATACCGCGTCCAAAACCGCGCCGGCAAGGGCCTCTACGGCGCCAGCACCCGCGACGACGACTTCGTCGAGGAGATGTTCCAAGCGTCCACCAAGGACTACGTCCTGGCGTTCACGGATCGGGGTCGGATCCACTGGATCAAGGTCTACCGAATCCCTGAGGGGAGCCGGACGGCGCGCGGGCGCGGGATCCGCAACCTGATCGCGCTCCTGCCGGAGGAGAAGGTCACGAGCCTGATCCCGGTCAAGGGCGAGTTCTCCAAGGAGCGCTTCCTAGTCATGGCCACGTCTCAGGGCGTGATCAAGAAGACGACGCTCCACGCCTTCCGCAACCCGCGCAAGGCGGGCGTGATCGCCGTCAACCTCGACGAGGGCGACAAGCTCGTCGGCGTCCGGGTGACCGAGGGTGAGCACCAGCTCGTGCTCGCGACCCGTCGCGGCAAGGCGATCCGCTTCAACGAGGAGACGGTTCGCGCCATGGGCCGCAGCGCTCGCGGCGTCAAGGGAATCAACCTCGAGGGCGACGACGAGGTCGTGAGCCTCGTCCGCGTCGGCGAGGAGGGCCCCTACCTCCTGACGGCCTGCGAGCTCGGCTTCGGCAAGCGGACAGCCATCGACGAATACCGCGAGACCAACCGCGGCGGTAAGGGAATCCGGAACATCAAGATCACCCCCCGCAACGGGTTCGTGGTCGGAGTGGTCTCGGTCAAGCCCGGCGATCAGGCGATCCTGATCACCAGCTCGGGCAAGCTGATCCGGATCGGCGTCGACGACGTGTCGGCCATCGGACGCAGCACCCAGGGTGTCCGCATGATCCGCGTCGAAGCCGACGAGCAGGTCGTGGCTGTCGCCAAGGTGATCCCTGAGGACGAGGACGAGGCAGCGGCAAGCGCCGAGTCCACGGCTGCCGTCCAGCGCGCGGCCCTCGAGGAGCACACCAAGCCTGCTCCCGACGCCGAGGACAGCGCCGACGACGCAGACGACGACGAAGACGACGAAGACTTCTAAGTCGACCTCTCCCCCAGCCAAACGCGTCAGGCCGCGAGCCCCCAGAGCGGGACTCGCGGCCTGTTCGTGTTCGGCTCCGAAGAGAACCACCGCCAAGGACGCCAAGGCGGCGAGGTCGTCTCGAGCAGCGGACCCTGGTTCCGCTGCGATCTCTCCCAAGAAGGCCCGAGCCCCAAGGCGACCTCGCGCCGCGAGACGCCTCGCCAGGCGAAGCCCTTGGCGTCCTTGGCGACCTTGGCGGTCCAATCCCAAGCGAGACGAGCCCCAACTCCCCTCCGCCACGCCCCCTCGCCTCGCCAAGCGAAGCCCTTGGCGACCTTGGCGGTCCGATCCCAAGCGAGACGAGCCCCAACTCCCCTCCGCCACGCCCCCTCGCCTCGCCAGGCGAAGCCCCGCCTCTCTCTCTTCTCTCTGGTCCTCCGAGTCCGTGTCTCCGTGGTGGGCCTCCCGCCCCCCCACCCCCCAGAGCACCAACACCCACCCGACGCAATCCGGGAACGATTCCAGCTCGCTTCCGTGTACAAGGCTCCGGGCGCCCTGTGCTGGTACCGCCCGAGACAGGCACAGCCTCTGGAGGCACTTTGATCCGCACCTTCTTGATCGGCTTCTCACTCCTCGCCCTCGCGGCCTCTGCCTGCGCCGGTGAGACCCTCGTGGCGCGCTCCTACGACGTCTCGCCCCTGGTCGAATCGACCGATGCCAGCTTCTCGCCCACTCTGGGATTGATCCGCTCGCACTCGGGCGGGATCTTGTCCTTCGAGGAAGAGGGCAGCAACAGCGAGCTGACCCTCGCGAGCGAAGCCCTCAGGCGCTACCTGCGCCAGGACCTGGCTCGGGCCGGCGTCCCCAAGCCCACGCACTTCAAGCTCGGGGGCGGGGTCCTCAGGGTCTTGGCGCCCGCCAAAACCCACCAAGCCCTGCAGACCAGCCTGGCCAGCGTCCGGGCTCAAGTCGCTCGCCAGATCACCCTCGAGGTCCGCCTGGTCGCCCTCGACCCCGCTCAAGCTCAAGGACTCGGGAGCGCGGGAGCGATCCTCGAGCCACAGCACCACGCGCTCCTCGCCAGCGGCTCTGGCCTCGGCGGAGTTCGCTTCGTAGCCCGGGACCGTCAGCCTGCCTCGGCGGGGCTCCTGCAGCGCTCAACCTTCCTCGGTGACTTCGAGGTCAATCAGACCGGCACGATCCCAGTCCTCAACAGTGTCGTCGAGCGACTTCTGGAGGGCCTCGTGGCCGACGTGACCTGTCGGCTTCCCCTAGGTGATGGCGCCGCGCTCCTCGATTGCCGCGTCGAGCATGCTCGCCAGCCTGGCGCAGCTCGCACCCAGCCCTTCGCCCCGGGGGGAGTCATCGACCTCCCGAGCCTCGACCACTTGGCGCTGAGCGGGAGCCTCCGCCTCCGCGCCGGGCAGACCGGACTCCTCGGGACCGCTCCCCTCCCCACCTTCGAGGGCAAGCCCCGTTGCGCCGTGGCCCTAGTGACCCTCCGCTCCGTCCAAGCCCGACCCGCCATAGCACCCAAGGCTGTGGGACTGCGGGCCTACGACCTGACGCGCCTGGCCGAACCGACCAACTCCTACTTCACCCGTCCCTCTTGGTCGAGCGACTCGGGCAGCGGCGGCGGTGGTGCTGGCGCCATATTCAGCGGCGACCTCGAAGACGAAGACGAGGCGGGCTTCATGAGCGTCAACGCCGTCCGAGAGCTGGCCCTGAGCAAGGTCGACCCAGGGACCTGGGCCAGTGACAACGGCCCCAAGGAGAACTGGATCCTGCCAGCCCCAGGCGCGATCTCCGTGGCCCAGTCCGCCGCCAGCCACGAGCGCCTCGCGGCCTTCCTCGACACCCTCCAGCCGACCCCCGCCCTCCTCCGCTACGAGCTGATCCAGCTCAAGGGCGCCGCCGCGACCGCCTCGGCCCCAGTCCTCAGCCCTGAGGTCGCAGCCAAGCTCGCGACCTCTCAAGCCGTCCACTCACGACTCACGCTGAGTGGATTCCCTGACCGCGGCGTCGAGGTCGTGTCTCGTCGCGAGAGCCGCTTCGTCGCTGACATTGAGCGCTCGGGCGGCTGCGGGACCAACAACAGCCCCGTCCAAGTCGACGATCCCATCGTAGAGACCTTGGCGGCGGGGATCTCGCTTCGCGTCAAGGGGAGCGTCTCGGGCGAGGAGATCAGTGTCCTCGCAGACCTCGACCTCCGCGGCCGCGCGACCCTACGCCCCAGCAAGACGCGCTGGGGCGTGGTCGAGCTCTACTCCGCGAGCCACCGCAACCTACGTCGTCGCGCGACGCTGAAGTCGGGTGGCGGAGTGCTCCTCGCGACTCAAGTCGACGGGAAGTCGCGGGTCTACCTGCTGCGGGTCTGGGCGGATCGCTAGACGTCGGCCTTGACTCGGGCTAGGAGGTCGAGCCGAAGAGGCTCGCGCCTAGGCACACGAAGAACCCGAACGCGGCCTGGGCCAGGATTCGTCCGTAGCCGAGACGTGAGCGCTGGCCGAGGGTTCCTGCCAGGAAGCGCTTCTTGGTCAGCTGGCGCTGGCGCTTGCCGCTGTAGGTCTTGGGGATCGTCCCTGCCGCGGCGAACACGACCTCGGACACGCTCAGGCCCATGACCTCGCACACGCGAGCCTTGATGGCCTCGCTGACGGTGGCCTGGGTCGCCTCGTCGTCCTTGACGCCCTCGACCACGAGCACGACTCGGTCCATGGCGCGGGCCTCGTCGTAGCAGCCGAAGGCCACGACGCGTCCCTTGCGGACGCTCTCGACCTCCTCAGCCACGGTCTCGACGTCCTCGGCGTGCACGTTCTTGCCGCGCACGATGATCAGGTCTTTCTGGCGGCCGGTCACGTAGAGCCGGCCCTGGTCCATGAAGCCGAGGTCGCCGGTGTTGAGGCGTCCCCCGCGGAGGGCGGCTCGCGTCGAGCGCTCGTTGTCGTGATAGCCCGCCATCAGCGAGGGCCCCTGGACGGTGATCTCGCCCACGACGCGGTCGCCGAGGGCGCGACCCTCCTCGTCAATGATCAGGACGCTGTGTCCGGGGAGGGGCTGGCCGACGGCGCACACCTCGAGGGCGTCTTGGTGATTACTCCGCTCGACGCGGCCTTCGGCCAGGGCTTGGCGCGAGAGGCGCTCGGTGTAGAGCGGCGCGCCGGGCTCCGAGAAGGTCACGCCCACGACGGACTCTGCCAGTCCATAGCAGGGATACATCACGTTCTCGGGCAGACCGTGGGGCGCAAAGGCCTCGTGGAAGGCGCTCACGGTCGCGGCGCTCACGGGCTCGGCGCCGTTGAGCGCCAAGCGCCAGCTCGAGAGGTCTAGGCCCTCGCGGAGCTTGGCCGGGATCCGCTTCAAGCAGCGGGCGTAGGCGAAGTTGGGGGCCATGGTCACGGTCCCCCGGTAGTCGCTGATCGCGCGCAGCCAGCGCTCAGGCTGGCGGAGGAAGGCCATGGGGGACATTAGGACGAGCGGGATCTGCCAGAAGATCGGCCACAAGAGACCGCCGACGAGGCCCATGTCGTGATAAAGCGGGAGCCAGGAGACCATGACGTCGTCCTGGGACACTTTGGAGGCCTGGCCGCAGGCGCGCACGTTGGCGATCAGCGCGGCGTGGGTCACGACGACGCCCTTGGGGCGACCCGTCGAGCCTGAGGTGTATTGAAAGAAGGCGACCTCGCCGAGCTCAGGGCGGGGCGCGTCAGCGGCGGGAAGCCGGTCGACGGTCAGGACCTGAGAGACCGAAGCGCGACCGATCCCGGCCAGGGCCTTCATGAGGGGGTTGAGGGTCTCGTCCGTGAGGCAGGTCCGGATCTGAGCGTTGGCCACGATGTGTCGCAGGCGCTTGAGGGCGACCTCGGCCTGCTGGAGGGCGGGCGGGGGATAGGCGGGGACGGGCACGGCCCCGATCAGCTGGAGGGCCAGGAAGGTCTCGACGAAGGCTAGGCCCGTCGGCAGCACGACCAGGATCCGCTCGTCCTTGGCGATCCCTTGGGCTTGGAGGCGCCCCGCCAGGTCCCAAACCCGACGCGCGAGCTCGCCGTAGCTGCAGGCCTCGATCGGGTCCCGCTCGTCGTCGCCGAGGAGGGTGATTCCCCGCGTCGGCGTTTCGCGTGCAGCCCGCGCTAAGGCGTGGAGCATGGTGCTCGGCTCACCCGCGGCGAGGGCGAGGCAGAGGGGCGAGAGAGATGGAACGCGGAAGCTCACGCCCCACCCTGAGCATGCCTCGTGCCTCAGGGGCGGCCATTGCTGCCAAAGGAGTTAGGTCCCGCTTCCGTCGCATTTGGAGCCCAGATCCCACTCCCTTCGTTTCCCCTAGCTTGAAACGGAAGCTCGGCAGCAGCCGTCTCTTGCGGCCAGGAAGGGGATGGCTCGGAAGCGCTAGGCGGCGAGATCACTCGCCGCTGGCTCGGAATCGAGGCCGGCTAGCGGGGGAGGGTGCCCTGGGATCCGAAGTTCTGCGTCCAGTGTTCGGCGTCCTGACCCGAGCCCATGCAGCGATAGCGGGGGCCGAGAATGTTCCGGTGGTGGCCTGAGCTGTTGTACCAGGCGATGTGAGTCGCCATGGGCGTCGTCGAGCCGAGGGAGATGTTCTCGCCGCCGCCACCCATGTATCCGGCCTTGGCCATCCGCTGGCTCGGGCGCTCCTTGCCGGGGACCCGGCTGGTGTGATCGAAGAAGCCGAGGCGGGTCATGTCCGCGGAGTGCCCGCGAGCGCTCATGACCAGGCGCGTGTCGATCTCCAAGGCCGGTCGGCCCATCAGGATCCGGTAGTCGTTGGTGATCCGAACCTGCTCGACCTCAGGGCCCGTCGGACGGACGCCGCGGGTGATCTTCTTCTCCTTGAGGATCCCGGCGTTGTAGGTCCGGACCCGCTCGTCGCTCAGGCGGCGGAGGAGCTCCTGCTCCCAGGGGTTGAGCGCGTCTTGCAGGGCGCGGGCCTGGGAGAACTCACCGGCTTGGTAGGCCAAGAGCGCGCGAAGTCCTGCGGGGACGGTCACCAGCTGCTCGACCTCGAGGGAGCGAGCGCTGAGGCTCGGGCGGATCTCACCGAGGCGCTGCTCGGGGTCCGAGATCAACTTCAAGAGGCCCTTGGCCTCGTCGGGGCTCAGGCGAGCGACCTTCATCAGGTCGCGACCCACGCTCTGGTCGAAGGCGGGCCAAACCGCGCGGACGCGCTCGACGTGCTCGTCGACGGTCTTCTGCCCGGGCTTGCCATGGTTCTCGTCGGGGTAGATCGACTTGTCGAAGATCACCTTGAGCGCCGCGTCGCGATACTTGATCCAGCGCGCGAGGGCCTCGCTCCGCTTGTCGTCGACCTCGCTGCCTGGGCGGTAGTCGCGGAAGAGACCGAGGGCCTTGCGGACTCCGCGCTCGTGGACTTGGTGGACGCGCTTGGCGTAGCTCTGGACCGCGCCGTTGACGGCGGGGGTCACGACCTCCTTGACGTAGGCCGCGATCGCAGTCTCGAGGGCCTCGCCGCTGAGGTCGGCGGCGTCACGTCGGGCTAGGGCCGCGCGAAGGGCCTTGCCCTCGGGCTGAGCGACGAGGGCCAGCAAGCGCTTCTGCTCCGCGCTCAGGTCGAGGAGACGCTCGAGACCTGCCTTGCGGGCCTCGGGGGTCTTGCTGCGTCGCATGGCGTTGAGGGCTTCGTGAAGCTGGGGGCTGACGGCGGCCGAGATTCCGGCGCGGACGCGGCGCTTCTTGGCCTTGGCTCCAGGTGTCTTGGCCGTGATCGCCCGGACCCAGGCCCCGTCTTGCTTGATATAGCCAAGCTTCTCGCGCGCGAAGCGGTGCTCAGGCTCGATCTCGATGACCTTCTTGAACTCGCGCCGCGCCAGGACCCGCGCCCCCTGGCCCTCCAGCCAGCGTCCGAGGGAGTAGCGAGCCTCAGCCGAGGTCGGGTCGATCTTGGCGAGGCGCTTCTTGTAGAGCTCCTCGGTGGTCTCGCCTTTCTCGATGCCTGCGACCTCGTCGCGGGGCACTACGGTCGTCCCGCCGGCCGTCTTGACGACCACCTCGCGGCTGTTGGCCTTGATCACCTTCCCGCGGACCTTGCCGCCGTTGGTGAGCAGGACCACGTCGGCGTTGGCCGCCGAGCAGAGTCCAAAGAGAGCGATCGCGAGGGTCAGCAGGGCGCGCTTCATGGGGTGCCTCTCCGAGAAGTGAGCAGAAGACTAGGGAGCTGAGAATCTCGGGTGTCACAGGGCTGTATTGGGGGGGGATCGGGGCTGACCACCCAGCGCTCTTACACAGGCTGTACGGAGGAGGCCCAGGCGGGTAAGCCCTGACCCAGCTCAACCCTGCCGCGCAGGACCTAGGACCGGACCCGTCCTTGCGAAAGGACTTCGCGGAGGAACTCATGACAGAGCGCGAGCCCTACGCCGGCCCAACCCCAAGTCAAGGTCAAGGTCCCGTCGTCGCTGGTGCCTGCCTAGCGACTTTGCTGATGCTCGCTGGAGCCGCTTGGCTCCTCCTCCCGAACCTCCTTCCTGCGCGCAAACAAGGAAACGAGTCCGCAGCCATCGGCTCCCTCAAAGCCATAGCGAACGCTCAGACGCTCTTTCGCGAGGGCGACAAAGACCAAGACGGTGTCTTGTCCTACACCGGAAGCCTCCAGCAACTCGGTGACGCAGGGCCCAACCACGAAGCGCTGATCGACTCCGTGCTGGCAGCGGGCACCAAACAGGGCTACCACTTCAGCATGGGCACGGGACGCCATCCGCAGTTCGAGTTCTGGGCCAAGGCCTGCCCAGTCATTCCCAGAGAGACGGGCCACCGCTTCTTCTGCACGGACATGAGGGGCTTGGTTTACTTCTCACAGTTCGACTTCCCGGTCTCGGACACCCTAGACCCCGATAACCTCCCGCCCGGCGTCTACATCCTGGGGCGTTGAGGTGACGGACCTGACTCGGCAAGAGCGCAAAGACGTCCTGCGCCTCGTCCTCTGTGGCCTCCTCGTCCTGACGCCGATCCTCCTCTACGTGGTCTGGATCTCGTTGCTCACTAGTTGCGGCTTCGGCAACGGCTTCGACCGCGGCGCGATCTACACGCTCAAGGAGATTCACGTCGCCCAACAACGCTTTCGCAAGGAGGACTGGGATCGCGACGGCATCCCAGATTACGCAAGCTTGGACGAACTCGGCCGCCTCCAGCGGCTCGAAGTCAAGTTCATTGGCGACAGCCACGCCAGGGAGGGATACCTCTTCGAGGTCTGGCGGAGTTCGGCACCAGGCCACCCCTGGTGGGGCAAAGCCAGCCCAGCCGTCCTCGGGACCACGGGCGATCGCTTCTTCTACGTGAACCGCAAGGGCGCGATCTACTTCTCCTACGTCGACCTCCCCCTGCCGCTACGACCCGAGGAGCTGGGCGACGAGGTCGCCCTCCTAGGCTCCTAGCCGATCTTGAGGAAGTCCTTCTCGAAGGTCGCCAGGTCCATGGTGTTCACCACGTCCTCTTTGCTGGCCCAGCCGCGGCGGGCCTCGACGATCCCGAAGCGGGCCGCGTCGATGAGGGTCGCTTGGGCGTGGGCGTCGGGGTTCACGCAGAGCTTGACGCCGCGGTTGCGGATTCGTCGCACGTGGACCCAATCGGCGTCGAGGCGGTGGGGGCTCCCGTTGACCTCGACCGCGATGTCGTTCTCGATGCAGGCGTCGAGGACCGGCTCCCAATCGAAGGCCGAGGCCTCGCGCTTGAGGAGCTTGCGCCCGAGGGGGTGACCAAAGACCCGGACCAGGGGGTGGCTCATGGCGCGCACCAGGCGCTTGGTCATTTTCGTCCGCTCTTGACGAAGCTCCATGTGGACGCTCGCGATCACGAAGTCGAGCCACTCCAGGCACTCGTCGCCGAGGTCGAGCTGGCCGTCGCCCAGAATGTCGACCTCGCAGCCGTGGAAGACCCGGATCTCGGGGTACTTCTCGCGCGCGGCCTCGATCTCCTCGCGCTGGCGCTTGAGGCGATCGAAGCTGAGGCCGTTGGCGTAGGCCGCGACCTCGCTGTGATCGCTGATCCCGATAAAGGAGTAGCCGAGGTCCAGGGCGCCCTTGACCATGTCGTCCACGGTCCCCGTCCCGTCGGACCACTTGGTGTGGACGTGGAGGATCCCTTGGAGGTCCTCGGCCTCGATCAGGGTCGGGAGCTCGCCGGCCGTGGCGGCCGCGATCTCGCCCGTGTTCTCGCGCAGCTCGGGCGGCACGTATTGAGCCAGGCCGAGCTTCTTGTGGAGCTCCTCCTCGGTCGCGATCTCGGGCGGCGTCGAGCCGTCCAGGGGCCGGAGGTCGTATTCGTTGAGCGAGAAGCCCTGGTCGAGGGCCATGCCCCGGAGCGCGACGTTGAAGTCCTTGCTGCCCGTGAAGTAGGCCAGGGCGCAGGCGAAGCTCCGCGGCTCGACCACGCGGACGTCGACCTGGAGCCCGTCCTTGAGGCGCATGCTGGTCTTGGTCTCGCCCGAGCCAATGATCGCGTCGACCTCCTTGTCCTCGCGAGCTGCGGCCATGACCGCTTCGGGCTCGAGGCTGGCCACGAGGAGGTCGACGTCCTTGACCGTCTCGCGCCCGCGGCGAAGGGAGCCCGCGACCTCGACGCGCTCGACGCCAGGGATCGCGAGGAGCATCTCCTTGAGGCGCTTAGCGTGGGGTAGCGCCTGGGAGCGGAGCCGACGGCCGCTCGTGAGCGAGAGGTGCGCGATCCCGTCCAGGATCTTGTCCTGGCTCTTCTTGCCGAAGCCCTTGAGCGCCGCGACCTGCCCCTCTTTGCAGGCCTTCTCCAGCCCGGCCAAGGTCGTGACCTCGAGCTCTTCCCACACGACCTTGGTCTTCTTGGGGCCCATGCCCGGGACAGTCATAATGTCGAAGAGTCCCACCGGGACACCTTCGCGGAGCTCGTTGAGGTAGACCAGCTCTTCGGTGTCGATCAGCTCCTTGAGCTTCTCCTGAATGCTCTTGCCGATCCCGCGGACCTTCTTGATCGCGCCAGACTCGACCATGGCCGCGACGTCCTCTTGGAGGTTCGCCACGGCCCGAGCCGCGTTCTGATAGGCCCGGACCTTGAAGGTGTTCGCCCCCTTCAGCTCCTGGAGAGCGGCGATCTCGTTCAAGACAGCTTCGACGGCTCGGTTGTCCATGGATCCTCGCGGGGGTGGGGCGTTGGCTCGGCGCTGATCCTCCCCCAAGGGGCCGGGCCGCGAAAGGGCCCGCGTTCGGTCAGCGACGGGCGACGGTGATCAAGAACGAGCCGAAGCGCCGGAGCGGGCCCACGTCGAGGAGTCGGTCCAGGGCGTTGTAGATCGGGAGCGCGATCCGGGCCGCGCCGCTCTCGACGTATTTGAAGGCCACTCCAGAGATCGGATAGGCCTTGCTGGAGGCGAAGCCGGCGCTCCGAAAGGCCCCCTCGAGCTTGGCGCGAGAGACGGGCTCTTCGTTGGGGGTCACGCCCTCGCTCGAGTAGAGCGGCGAGTCGTGGCAACGATAGAGCCGCATGAAGGGGTTCCCCCGGTGCGGGTCGTAGGCCAGGGCCACCCCACCGGGCTTGAGGATCCGGGCGCACTCCTGAGTGACCCTCGAGAGGTCCGGGAAGTGGTGCAAGACGGCGCTCAGGACGACCACGTCAAAGGACGCCGCCTCAAAGCCAGTGGCCTCTATGTCCCCGATATGGAAGGTCGCGCTAGGCACTCGAGCTCTGGCCCGCGCGACCGCGTTGGGCGAGAGGTCTAGGCCCTCGAGCTCGAGGTCTACGTCGAGGGCGGCCAAGCGGGCCGTGATCTCACCGCTCCCGCAGCCGAGGTCGACGCAGCGCAGGGGAGCGCCTGAGCGAATCGGGAGGTGCCGGCGAAACTCGCGCAGGAGGCGCGCGTAGCCCCGCTCCGCGAGGACGTCGTAGTCCCCCTCGTCGGTCAGGTTGTCGAAGAACGCTCGCTCAGCGTGCTTGTCTTGGGCAGACACGGCTCGGTCTCCGCTCCCGGCTAGCTCACTCCAACGGCCTGTGCGGGAGTTGTGGTCTAGCTGGGCGTTTGTAGGAGTTTGGCGCTGAGACCGGGAGGACCGAAGGAGGGCGACGCGACGGGCTGGCAGCCCGCGCACCCTAACCGCTGCTGGCAAGTCGGACGACTCTCGTCACGACTCCGCTACTCCTTGGGCGGCAGGGGGTCTGAGGCCGGGCGTCGCACAATGCAGTATCTGCGATCGTTGTAGATCACCTCCCACTTGTAGACCTCATGCAGCATGGGAGGGAGGGCCTCGGTCACGCTGAGGAACACCAGCTCGACTCGGTGCCGATCCAGGGCCGCCTTCCAGCCGACTCGCAGAGTCCGGATCCGCTCGTAGTCGCTGAGGGCGGGCCCGACGTGAACGTCGCCGCGCCCGTCTATGAAGGTCCGGCCCTCGGGGAGGACCCAGCCCAGGAGTCCGCCCGAGTCGAAGGAGTTGAAGAGTCGCCCGTCGAGGGCCTCTCGCTCACTGAGGAAGCGAGCGGCCGGAGCGAAGCTCCCCATGGGCCTCAGGAGACGGGTGAAGCGAGAGGGTGCGTTGGATTCGCTGAAGAGCGCCAGGAGGATTACGACCCCGATCAGGCCGCCGCCGACCGCGCTCGGAGTCACGAGGCGCCAGGCCAGCGTCAGCCAGCCGCTGAGCTTCTTCAGCGCCGTCCAGACTCGGCCCGGCTCTTCCTCTGCCCACGCCTCGCGGATCCAGTCGCTCAGGTGCGCGGCCACCCAAGGACCGGCGACCAAGGTCAGGACCGCCACGAAGCGGGTGTAGACGAAGGACATATGGAGGAAGAGGAGGATCGGCAGGAGCTCGCGGGCGCTGACCTTCTTCCGGCGGACGAGGAGCGTGACCACGACCAACACGAGGGTCAACTCCATGCACTTGCCAGCCACGCTCGACATGTCGAGGGCCACGAGCTCGGACACGAACCCGCGGTAGACGGCCATGGCGTCGGAGTAGAAGAGGACATGGGTGACGGGCGAGAACCCGTGGGGGTGGAACACGAAGGTCCCGAGCGAGAGGGCGATCACGCCACCTAGCCAGCGCACCCGGAGGCCGAAGAGCGGCTCGCCGCGACGCCAGGCGTCGATCACGGAGCCCACCGCGTTCAAGCCCAAGATGGCGTAGCCGTAGACGAAGCCGCCGTGAACCTGATTCCAAAAGGCCATGATCCCGAAGAGCAGGAGCGCACGACGCCACCCGAAGCTCGGGCCCTCTTCGTCCTTTGGCTCCCAGGCCAAGACGAGCCAGGTCGCCGCCACGAGGGCGTAGCTGATCGTCCTCGGGCGGATCGAATGCCAGGTCAGAGGCAGGAAGATCGCGAGGAGGAACAGGGGCAGGCCGCAGAGGGGGAGCACGTCGCGGCGCTTCATGTGCAGCCCGGTCAGGGCCAGGGTCGCTGAGAGCGTGGCCAGGGCCAGGGCCAGGGGCCCGGCGTAGCCGAACACGAGGTAGAGCCGGTAGAGGAGGACCTGGGTCAGCCAGTTCAGGTTGATCCAGGTCGGCTCGGTGCTGGTAAAGCAGATCGGATCGAGGCGGGGAACGGTCCCGCTCTCGACGATCACCTGCCCGCAGCGCAGGTGCCAGGGACCGTCGAAGCTGATGACCGCGAACAGGTCGACGTAGGGCGCGAGGAAGAAGGCCGCAGCCCCGAGGACCCCGAGCGCGACCAACCACTGCGCGGCGCTCTTAGGAGCCTCATCCGGCATGGCGGAGAGCCTACTGCATTCTCCTCGCCTCGCTGGCGCGGGAGTCAGGCGGCGCCTGGTTTAGAGCAGGCCTCGCTCGCGGAGCTCAGCGCTCAGCCCCTCCGCGTCGCGGAAGTGGTGCGCGGCCATTCCCACAGCCAGGGCGCCCTCGCAGTTGCTCGCGCGGTCGTCGACGAAGAGGCACTCGCCGGGCTCGACGCCCAAGTCGCGAGCTGGACCCAGGTAGGCCTCGGGGTCGGGCTTACGGACGCCCGTTCGGCACGAGACGTAGCTCCAGTGGACCCAGCGCGAGAGGCCCAGGCGCCCCTCGATCAGCTCGAACCATGGGGGGTAGTTGCTCAAGGCGTGCATCGCGACCCCTGCGCTCTGGAGCTCGCCCAAGAGCTCCTCGATCCCTGGCAGGAGGCGATAGGCCCCCGCCAGCGCGGCCTTGAAGCCCGGCACGTCGAGGGGCCGCCGATCCTGGAAGTAGTTGGCGGCGAAGGTCGCCTCGTCGTATTCCCCCGTCTCGAAGCGCGGCCACGCGTGGGGGTCCTTGATCGCGAGCAGCTCTGGGAGCGTGGTCCCGAAGAAGGCTGGGACCTCGGCGTGGAAGGGGTCGTAGACCAAGGTGTCCATGACGTCGAGGAGGAGGATCATGGGCGGGACTCTAGCGCCTGGAAACGACGAGGCGCCGGTATGATTCGGCCATGTCTCGTCGAACTCGAATCGTGATCGGAGCCTTGATCTGGATCGGAGCCGCGGCCGCGCTCTGGCCGAGCGTCCGCACCGGGAGCGAGCGCATGCAAGCCCCCTCGGGGCAGCTCTGGCGCTTCGCGACCCACAGCCGACGCGTCGTCGAGCAAGACCTGCCCGGACCCTTGGCCGTCGGGGACCCGATCCTGTCCTCGGACCGGACCCGCCTGGGCGCGATCGTGGCGATCGGCACCAGCTCGCGCGCGACCTGGGAGCTGCCCAACGCCCCTCGCTATCCCGTCACCATTGCCTTCGATCCTGAGGCCACGGTCCCCGCGAACTTCACCCTCGACACCCGCGCGACCCCCATGGACGGGGCCTGGGTCGTCGAGACGATCCTCCCCGAGGAGAAGCGGCTCTTCGTCGAAGAGGAGATCCGCGTCTTCCTCCGCGACCACGAGGAGACCTTCATGGCCTTCGTGCGCCCCCTGGCGGAGGAGGTCGTGGCCGAGGGGACCAAGGTCCTCGAAGCCAACATGAGCAAGGCCCTCGCCAAGCGGGAGAAGGAGATCCACGCTCTCCTCGATCGCCACCGCGAGCAGATCCGCAAGGAGGTGGTCCCGGTCCTCAAGAAGGAGCTGGGCCCGAGCGCCAAGCTCAAGGCCGACCCGATCTTGCGCGAGATCGGCCGCGAGCTCTGGGACGAGCTGCCGATGTGGTCGCTGGGCTGGCGAGCCTTCGTGGACGTGATCCCGGGCACGCGCAAGGACCGCGTCGACAAGTGGTGGTCCGAGTTCGTTGACACCAAGGCGATCCCGATCCTCGAGAAGCATGAGCCCGAGCTGATGAAGGCCATGGAGGAGCTGATCGAAGAGGGCGGGCGGAACCCCGCGATCCGCAAGGAGCTGAGCAAGGCCACCAAGCGCCTCGCCAAGGACCCCGCCTTCCGCAAGCTGGCCCGCGGGATCCTCGAGGACGCCCTGATCCGGCCCTTCCAAGCCCGGCAGCTCCTCGAGCGCCTCCTCCAAGACCCGGCCCACCGCGCCCGAATGCGCGCCCTCTCCGAGGCCTTCGCCCCGACCCTCCAGCGGATCGCGCGCAAGCTGACCGTCGACGAGAAGACCGGCGAGATCGACCCCAACCTGGTCCGCGTCCTCCGCCGCGTCGTGTTCCACAAGGACGCTCGCTACGTCGAGCTGGTGCCGACCAAGTGAGCAAGTCACCAGACGACACCAAAGACGAGCCGGAGATTCGCTCCGCGAGTGCCGCGCGCGCTGCCGTCGAGGCCGCCGAGGCTGAAGCTGTCGAAGCCGCTGCTGCCAGCCAGGCCGCCGCTGGCGAAGCCGCCGCTGCGAGCAAGGCTGGGGAAGAGCCAGCTCCCGAGCGGCCCGCCGAGGCGAACGAGGCCGAGGAGCCCAGCGATTCTGCCGCGGCAGAATCACGGAATGGCGAGTCTGCCGAGAGCGAGTCCTCCGAGAACGATTCTGCCGCGGCAGAATCTCCAGAGACCGGCTCCGAGACCGAATCTGCCGCGGCAGATTCCCCAGAGACCGGCTCCGAGGCTGGCCCAGAGACCGACTCCGAGACCGAGGTCGTGATCGAGCTCAAGGACCTCAAGATCGCGGTCCCGGGCCGGGTCCTGCTCGAGGGCGTGAACCTCAGCGTCCGGCGCGGCGAGCGGGTGCTCCTCGTCGGCCCCTCGGGCTCGGGCAAGAGCGTCCTCCTTCGCCTCCTGACTGGACTCCTGGCGGCCGAGCCCTTCATGGTCTCGGGCCAAGCCGAGATCCACGGGCACTCGGTCCTCCCCCAGAGCGGCCAGGTCGAGGCCGCTCGCCGCGAGGTCGGGATCGTGTTCCAGAATCACGCCCTCCTCGACGAGTTGACCGCCGGTGACAACTTGCGCTTCGCTCGCGACCACTCCAACTCCCCCGGCGCCCCCCAGGCCTGTGAGCGAGCTCTGGAGTTCCTCTCCAGCCACGGGATCGACCCGGCCCTAGCGATCGGGAGCCTCTCTGGCGGTCAGCGTCAGCGCGTGGCCGTGACCCGGGCCCTGGCGCGCGACCCAGCCCTGGTCTGCTACGACGAGCCGACCAGCGCCCTCGACCCGCGCTCCTCACTGGCGGTCAGCGCCTTGATCAAGGAGACCAGCGAGGCCTTCGGCAAGACGGCCCTCGTCGTGACCCACGACTACCCGCCCTTCGAGGGCGTCGTCGATCGCGTCCTCTACCTCGACGCCGAGGCCAAGACCCTCCGCGAGGTCCCCTGGGAGGAGCTCGACGCCACGATGCTCGCGGCCGAGGGCGCCAGCGCCCCGCCGCCTCCGCCCGAGCCGACGGGCCCCCTCCCGATCCGCCTGGCCAAGAAGGCCGCCGCGACCCTCGGCGACTGGCTGGCCGCGACCCCGCTCTTGCTCTTGGCCGCGCTCAAGGCCGTCGGCCTCGGCCTGGTCCCTCTCGGCGCCAAGCCGCGCTGGTTCGCGCGCTGGCTCTGGCACTACAGCAAGATCGCCTGGGCCGGGAGCGCGATCCCCTACAACCTGATCGCGGGGGTGATCGCGGGCTTCGTCGCGACCTACTTCACCTACACCTTCATTCCCCGCCCTGAGCTGACAGAGCCGCTGATCCTCGACGACGTGCTCCCGGCGCTGGGGTTCGCGCTCTATCGAATCGTGGTCCCAGTCCTGGTCACGCTCTTGATCGCGGGCCGGACCGGCGCGGCCCTGGCCTCGGACTTTGGCAACCGCGTGATCCACCACCAGACCGAGGCCATGAAGTCCCTCGGGGCCCCGGTCACGGTCTACCTCGGGACGGCCGCGCTCTGGTCGAGCTTGGTCGGCGTGTTGGTCGTGACCACCGTCGCCTTCGCGGCCGCGGCCCTCACGAGCCTGATCGTGTTCCTCGTCGTCCAGCCCGAGTTCACGCCCTTCTACTGGAACCAGAAGTTCTGGCGCACCCTCCAGCCCTTCCAGCTCGGGCTCTTCGGCAAGGGCTGGGCCTGGGTCCTCGGCAAGCTCCTGGCCTCCGCTGGAGCCGTCTGCGGCGTGGCCTACTGGGTCGGGACGCGTCCTAAGAAGACGACCGCCGACGTCAGCGCCGGGATCACCCGGACCGTCTATTGGGGCACGGTCCTGGTCCTCCTGATCCACTTCGTGGCGGCGTTCATGGAGTTCACGCGCGCCCCGATCGGCGGCTGAGGGTGGCGATCATTCTCCGCGACGCCGTGTGGGGCGACCTCGAGCTGGAGTCGGAGCTCGTCGACCTCCTCCAGTGCGCCGAGCTCCAACGCCTCCGCTGGATCCGTCAACTGGGGACGGCGAACCTCGTCTATCCCAGCGCCAACCACACCCGCTTCGAGCACTCGCTGGGGACCTGCCACGTCGCGGGCCGGATGCTGACCCAGCTCGAGGTCAGCGACCCTGAGCTCCGACGCCTGGTCCAGGTCGCGGCTCTGGTTCACGACGTGGGACACGTCCCCTTCGGACACACCTTCGAAGACGAGCGGCGGATCTTCCCTCGCCACGACGGACCTGAGCGAACGGCCCACTTCCTGGGCGAGGGGACCCAGCTCGGTCAGGCCCTCGAGCGCTTAGGCCTCCGCGAGCAGCTCCTGGGCTTCTTCGGCGCCGGCGGCGTCGCTCCCCCAGCGCTGGTGAGCGACCTCGTCTCAGGCACGATCTGCTCGGACCTCCTCGACTACCTGGCGCGGGACGCCTTCTTCACCGGGATCCGGCGGACCTACGACGAGCGCCTGTTCCGCTACTTCGCGCTCCGCGACGGGCGCCTGGTCCTGCGCTTGGCCAAGGGGGGACTTCGCCGCGAGGACGCCTTCTCCGAGGTCGTGCACCTCCTTCGGCTCCGCTACACCCTGACCGAGCGGGTCTACTTCCACCACGCCAAGGTCAGCTCGGGCGCCCTGATCAGCAAGCTCGTCGAGCGCGCGGTCAAGGGCGGCCTCGTCGTCGAAGACCTCTACCGCGTCGGCGACGAGGGCCTCCTGAACCTGCTCGGCGATCGCTACGCGCCCAGCGACCCGGTCTTGAGCCGGCTCCTCGAAGACCTCCGCGCGCGCCGGCTCCCCAAGCGGGCTTACGTCCTCACGCGACGCGTCGGGGCCGAGCTCCAGGAGGACCTGATCGCGCGCTTTCACCGAGACCCAGCCCAGCGAGAGCGCGTCGAGGGCGAGCTCGAGCGCGACCTCGGCCTCGAGCAGGGTGAGGTGATCCTCTACTGCCCGGCGCGCGGCATGGCGCAGAAGGAGGCTCGGGTCCGGGTCGAGGTCGGCGGCGGCGAGGTCGTGAGCCTGGCCGACCTCGAGCTCCGGGAGGTCTCTGACCTCCTCGAGAAGCACCAAGACCTCTGGAAGTTCTACGTCTTCATTAGCCCGCGACGCGCCGACCTCCGGCCGCAATTGGCCGCAGCCTGCCAGGAGCGCTTCGGGGTCCCGAGCGAGCTCAGCTTCTGAGGACACGAGGGCTAGCGAATCGGCCGAGTGATCGCCGTCCGAACCTGGCCGCCGCGCAGGGCGTCGTTGATTCCGCCCTGGAGCGGACGCGCGGGCTCGGCCGCCGCAGGAGCTGAGGGAGCTGAGCTCTCAGGGTCGAGGCGGTTGCGAATGTCGTCGCGCTCGATCTCGGCCTCGAGGGCGGCCTCTTCGCGAGCGGCCTGGATCATGGCCCGAGCCGTCTCGTTCCGAGTCCGAGCCAGGAGGCGAGCGTAGGCTTGGTCCTCGGCGCGATAGCTCGCGTCGCGAGCCTCAGCGGCTTCGGCCTGAGCGCGCAAGACTCGGGTCCGGTGCCGCTCGAGGGCAGCCGGGGTCAAGCGTCCCGCGGCGACCTCGTCGGGGAGCTGCTCGAGGAGGAGCGCGCTCTGAGCAGGCAGCGCCAGGCTGGGGCCGTAGTCCCCGAGGGCCCGCTCGGCGAGCTCGTTGTAGACCTCAGGGTCTGCGCCGCGCTCGCGGAGGCGGCGGATCATGGCCAGGTCCTGGCGAGCGACGCGGGTGTAGGCCTCAGCCCGTTGGCGGGCTCGCGCTTCGCGCAGGCGCGTCAGTGCGCTCTGAAGGCGCTCCTGGCTGGAGCCGCCGGCCGAGGTCGCGGCCTCCTGCTCGGCCTCGTTTACGGCCCCGTTCCTGCGCCGGCGCTCGTTGGCGGCCTGGAGGGGTTCGTCTATGGCCTGGGCGGTCATGAGGAGCCCGGCCAGGTCGCCGACGGCCAGGGCGACCTCGACGCCGGTCAGGAGCAGCGCCGCGACGCGGGTCCCCGGCACAGGCGCCACGGCGAGGCCGGCCTTGAGGACCGCCGTCCGCGCCAGGCGACGCGCGACCGCGGTCGCGAAGGGCCGCGCGATTCGCTTGGCGCCGTTCCAGACGCCTTGGGCGACCGCGAAGGCACCCATGGTGATCCCGAGGGACTGGGCGTCCACGTCCCGGAGCCCGACGCGAGCGTTCCGGAGGCGGCTGAAGTCGCCGCGGGTCAGGTCGCGGTAGCTGAAGCCGTTCAGGTCGACCTCGACGGCGCTGGTCACGGTCAGGGCGCCCGCCAGGACTAGGTTCTGCTTGAGCGCGTTGCCGAGCTGGCCTGGGGTCGGGAGCCGGCGTGTGACCGCGTTCCCGGCCCGGATCGCTCCGTCGAAGATCGCGAGGCTGGCCAAGAATTCGGGCGAGGCTGGTGCCCGGAGGGCGTCTCCGACTGCGTCCACGTCTCCTTCAGCTGCAGCGTGTCCTGCCTCCGAGAGCACGATCGCCCCGCCGAAGCGGCCGAGGTTCCCCCCGTAGCCTGCCACGCGCTGAGTCCGCGTCCGCGGGCGCTCGGCCTCGGTGGTCCGGGTGGTGTCGTCCTGGGCGAAGGTCGGGAGTCCCGCGCCGAGGAGGAGCAGGAGGGCGCAGAGCGCGCGAGTCAGGCCGCTCACTTGGCGCCTCGCTCGCTCGCGGCGACGCGCTTGACGAGGGTCTCGAGGTGGACCTGGGACTCGGCGTCAGCGCCGGGGCCGCCGGTCGCGGTCCAGCGGAGCTTCAGGTCGAGGCGGCTTTGGCCAGCGCCGCGGAGCTGAAGCCGGGCCCGGACTCGGAGGCGGAGCGTGACGCCCGTGTCTCCGATCTTGGCCGTCCCCTCGCCGCGCAATGTCAACTCGCGACCTCCTGCGCTCTGCCCCTCGCGGCTCTGCTGGGGGGCGGAGATCAGGATCTTGAGGTCGACGGGATAGCCTGCGACCTCGAGGGTCACGATTCGCTCCCCGAGGTTCCCCTGGCGGAGGTCCTTAGCCAGGGGAGCCAGGAGGCGCGGCGCAGCCAGCCAGACCAGCGAGCCAGGCCGACCGCGATAGGGGAGCGGCGCCTCGGCCTTGGGGGCGGGCCCCGCCGGCTGGGGTCCGCTCGGGAGTTGGCGCACGACGCCCTCGACCTCACCGTCGGGGGCTGTGCGGCTGACGACCAGGAGGCTCTGGCTCCGCTCCTCTTGGGAGACGCCCTTCTCCAGGGCCCCCAGCACGCCTTGGCGAACGCGGAGGCGCGACTGGATCAGGAGCTGGTCGCCGGGCCCCAGGAGCGGGTCCTGAGCGGCGGCGGGGAGCGTCAGCGCCAGCAGGAGGGCGCTGGCGAGAGCGCCGGAGCGCGTCAGGGTTCGAATTGGATTCACGAGAGGTTCCTTCCTTCACTTCCACAGCGACCGCGGCCGCCGCTGACCTCCTGTGCAACTCAGGAGCCAAGCTGAGTCCGGTTCAGCAGCGGCTCGAATCGCTCAGGGAATCGCTCAAAGCGCACCGGGAGGCCCTGCGAGGCGCGAAACGCCTCGCTCCGGCGCCCAGTTGCGTGTCGCAGGCCTGGGCTCGGCTATCGCCGCACGGTCCGGCGGCGGGCGGACTCCCGAAGCTGGCCTCGGAGCGCCCCCCGGATCCCGCTCTGGTTGGGACGCGCCGCGAGGGCGCTCCGGACCTCCGAGAGCGGGCGACCGCTGATGGAGCGAATCAGGGCCTCCTTGCGGTAGGGGGCGCGGGGCCGGAGCCCTCGCCGGCGCGCCTCGGCCACGAGCTGGGGGACAGTTCGCCCGGCGAGGGTCTGGACCGAGGCCGCGCCGCGGGGGTTGCTCCGCACGCGGGTCGCGCTGGGGCGCGCGATCCGACCCAGCTCGCGCTGGAGCGAGTTGAAGCTGCGGACCTCCACGATCCGTCCGTCCGCGTGACGGACGCGAGCCCGGGTTCCTGCTTCGTTGAACTGGACGTGGTTGGCGTAGCGGGCGGTCTCGCGAACGGCGCGCTCGGCCTGCTGGACGATGTCGATCTCGAAGATCGCGGGGAAGCGCTGGCGGAGGGCGTCGAACTGGAGCTGGGTCATGGCCTGGTTCGCGCCGGGGGTCGTCCCGAAGCTGGCTCGGAACGCCTCACGCAAGGTCTCCCCGCGGCCCATGCGCTCGGCCATGATCTTGAGCGATCCCTCGCGGGTCCCCTGGTCGCGGCGGTCGAGGGCCGTATGCATGGCGCCCTCCAGTCCCTGGACCTGGGGATAGGCCCGGCCGATGTACTGCCGCGCGAGGGCGCCGTGGGGGCCGCTGAAGCGCGCCCCAGGCAGGCTGCGGATCATTCCGTCCCAGGCGCCCCGCCACCACGAGCCCTGGGCGGCCGGCCCGTTGTGCCCGACGTTGGCGGCCTCGACCCTCGCGATGGTGCTCCGGCTGAGGCCCGCCTCGCGGGCCGCCTCACGGAACAGGCGCCGACCCGGGATCTCGTGGAGGAGGAAGGCGCGGAACATGGCCTGTCCGCGAGTCTCGGGGTTGGCGAACTCGCGAGGGAAGAGCTCTTGGGCCAGGCTGCTCAGGTTGGCGGGGTTCTTGCCGAGGTCCGAGAAGAGGACGCCGGCCCGCGCCACGTCGGCGTTGATCCCGCGGCGCGCGAGGTCGGCGCGACGGCTCGCGATCGCGTCCAGCATTCGCCGGACGTGGGCGAAGTTCTCGCGAGCCCCCGGGCTCTCGCCTGCGGCGGCTTCGTATTGGCGATAGCCGATCCGAATCACCTCCTCCAAGCGGGCCCGCTCAGCAGCAGAGAGGTCCTGGGAGGCTGCGGGGAGGGCCCAGGCCAAGGTCAGGGCGAGGGCGAGGAGGGGTCGCAGAGCGTTCATGGGGTGTTCCTGTCTTCCGCCCTAGCTGTCGCAAGGGACGTGCCGTCGCGGTGCGTTTCGTGAGCCGAATCAACGCCTCAGGGAATCGCTCACCCAGCTCCGCGGGGCCCCGAATCGCTCGTGAACGCGCCAGCGCTCGCTGGTTTACTGGGGGGCTGCGCCCCCCAGACCCCCATCTTTGGGTCCGCGGAACGGAGGGCGGGCAGGTGCTCTCTGGGTGGCGTTGAACACCTTGGGGCTGGGTCGGCGTCCGCACCTCCCCGCCAATCCGTTCCGCTCTCAGGCGCGACGGCGGATCTGCTTGGCTAGCGAGCTCCTCTTGTTTGGCGGGATCGGGTTGGGCGGGTTGCTGCTGCACTAGGTCGGCGTGAGCACCCTGGGTCATCCGTTCCGCTCTCACGCGCGACGGCGGATCTGCTTGGCTAGCGAATGCTCTTGTTTGGCGGGATCGGGTTGGGCGGGTTGCTGCTGCACTAGGTCGGCGTTGAGCACCTTGGGGCTAGGTCGGTGCCCGCACCTGCCCGGCGCTTCGTTTCAAGGGTTCAACTTCGCCTCAGACGCCCTGAGGGGTTCTGAGCTCTGGCCCTTGCTCTGAGGGGATCCCTGAAAGGATCGAGACGATCAGGACCTCGGGCCCGCTTGGCTCGCCCTGTGAGTAAGGGAGGAGCAACACAACCACATTGGACGTCCTCCCATGACCAAACGACTCCTGACGAGCGGGCTCTTCGCGAGCTGCGCCGCCCTCCTCCTCCTGGCGCCTGCGGGCACCCAAGCCCGCGAGCGCCGCCCTCTTCGCAAGCGCGCCGCCAAGGCCAGCAAGGGGGCGACCCAAGATCTCCTCCTGTGGAAGGTCTCCAAGGAGGGCACCAAGACCAGCTACCTCTTCGGGACGATCCACCTCCCCGACGCCCGCGTCCTCAAGCTCCCGGCGCCCGTCGAGGAGGCCTTTGAGGGCAGCGACGCCTTCTACGGCGAGCTGACCATGGACCCTAGCCAGCAGCTCGAGACCACCCAACGCATGATGCTCGCGCCGGGCGAGGACCTCCGCAAGATCCTCGGCAAGCGCTTGGCGAACCGCGCCGCGCTCCTGCTCAAGCGGCGCAAGCTCCCCATGCAGCCCTTCATGCAGATGAAGCCTTGGGCCCTGATCAGCCAAATGCAGCTCCTCGACTTCCTCCCCCAGCTCCAAATGGGGCTCAAGCCCCTCGACGGAATGCTCATGGCCCGGGCCAAGAAGGCCGGCAAGGAGACGGGCGGCCTCGAGCGAGCAGCCGACCAGCTCGAGCTCTTCGAGTCCCTCAGTCAGCGGGCCCTCCGGCAAATGTTCAAGGCCGGCCTGGACGGAATCGAGAAGGCCGAGAAGAAGAAGGAGGTCGCGGCCGAGCCCTTGATCCAGAGCTACCTCCGCGGCGACATGGACTCGATCCTGGCGGCGACTCGGCGCGACGTGAAGAAGAGCAAGGAGGGCCGAGCCTTCCTCAAGCGCCTCCTCGACGACCGCAACCTCAGCATGGCCAAGGCGATCGACGCCAAGCTCGGCAAGGAGCCCCAGAAGAGCTACTTCTTCGCCATAGGCGCCCTCCACATGGCAGGCGACGAGGGCCTGGTCGAGCTCCTCCAAGCCAAGGGCTACACCCTCGAGCGGGTCGCCCGACCGGCGCCCAGCGCTCCAGGCAAGCCCTAACCCCCAACCCTTTCCTTCCTTCCTCGACGCGTCGGGGCGGCGGAGGTCGCGTGCGCGGCCTTCGCCCTCCGGCGCGGCGTTGATGAGGGAGGGAGCTCGCCCACGCCCCCCACGAAGGGCCTCGGGATAGGCTGTGCCCGTGACGACTTCCTACCAAAGTGCCCTCACGTCCCTCCTCGCCAAAGCCGAGGTCAACCTAGCGTCCGCCAAAGCAGGCGACCCCCAGCTCGAGGCGACCCTCGCGCTCGGGCGCCTCTCGGGCGCTCTCGGCGAAGCCCGCGCCGTCGGCCTCCTCCTCTCGGCGGTGGACTCGGCCGAAGCCCTCGGTCGCGAAGAGCTCGGCCGAGCGGCCGTGATCGAGCTCGGGCGCTGCCTCGTGCGCGGCCGAGACGTCGTCTTGGGACGCGGGAACCTAGACCGAGGCCTGGGCGAGGCTCAACGGGCCAGCGACGACCTCGTCCCCGAGCACGTCGCCCTGGCTGCCTTGGGACTGGTCGAGGCCTGGTTGGCTGAGGGGGACCTCCAGCGCGCCCAAGCCACCTTGGCCCTGGCCCCGCGCAAGTCGCCGCACCTCCAGCTCGGGATCGCGCTCCTGGCCCTGGCCAACGACGACCGGAGCGCCGCGGCCGAGGCGCTCCAGGCCGGCCTCGCCGCCTGCGCCAAGCTCCAGGACCCGATCTCTGCCGCGACCCTCGGGAGCGAGATCGAGCGGACCCTGGGCTCGCTCCACCAACCCACCACGGGCGAGCGAATCGACCAGCTCTCCCCCGAAGGTCTCCGGACGACGCTGCGTTCGATCCTCCAGATCTGCGACGCCCCCAACGAAGACCCCTGGTCCGCGGCGGCCGACGTCCTGCGGAGGCTCCACGGCGCGGCGGGCGTCGAGCTCGAGGTCGGCGGGATCAAGACCCAGAGCCCCTCAGGGGCGGACCTCCAGCCCGAGCGCGAGCTGGAAGAGGGCGTCGTGAGCGCCCGCTTCCAAGGCGGCGAGCTCAACGAGGAGCGCGACTTCCTGAGCCGCTTGATCCTCAAGGTCTGCCAGCGCATGACCGCGCCCAGCCAACGAGCCAGCGAGCGCGTCCTCCAAATGCTGGACCGGCTCCTAGAGAGCGACCTCGAGGGCTCGCAGTTCTTCGAGCTCGCGACTCAGCTGGCCGTCGAGGCCACGGGCGCCGCCCGCGGGCGCTTGATCCGACTGACCTCGGGCGCCGCCAATCCCTGGGAGGTCGGCGAGGCCGACTCCTTCGTGAGCCGGAGCCTGCTCCGCCACGTCGTCCTCACTGGACGTCCGCTCCTGTTGGAGGACGCGAGCGACGCGCCGCCGGTGGCCGTCGGCGAGAGCGTCGGCGCCAAGGGGCTCCGCTCGGTCGTGGCGGCGCCCCTCTTCGGCCGCCGGGGCCGGGTCCTGGGCGTCCTCTACCTCGACGACCCCGGCACGATTGGACGCTTCGGCGCCGCCGAGGCGGCCGTCGTGGCGGGCTTCGCGGCGCGCCTCGGCTCCCAGCTCGAGAACGACCTCCGGGCCCAGCTCCGCTCGGCGGCTCAGCCCCGCAGCGGGACCGAGCTCCCGATCCCCGTCCAGTTCCTCGACTCGGCGCGCGGCTCCGACGTCCCGCTCCTGATCAGCGGAGAGAGCGGCGTCGGCAAGGAGCACCTCGCCCGGCGAATCCACGCCGAGTCCCAGCGAAGCGAGAAGCCCTTCGTGGTCGCCGCCTGCGGGGCCATAGCCAGCGAGCTCCTCGAGAGCGAGCTCTTCGGCCACGAGGCGGGCGCCTTCACCGGCGCCGTCGGCGCTCGCGAGGGCCTCTTCCAGCGGGCCAACGGCGGTGTGCTCTTCTTCGACGGGCTCCAAGACGCGAGCCCGCGGCTCCAGGCCGAGCTCCTGCGGGCCGTCGAGAGCGGCGAGATCCGGCCCCTGGGCGGCGCGCCTCAGACCGTCGACGTCCGAGTCGTGGCCAGCTACATGGGCGACCCTCAGCAAGGTGTCTCCGAGGGACGTCTGCGCCAGGACCTCTACTATCGCCTGAGCGTGCTCCAGCTCCGCCTGCCGCCCCTCCGCGAGCGGGGACACGAGCTCGAGAGCCTGGTCCAAGCCCTCCTGACGCGCCTCGGAGAGCCCGAGCGGAAGCTGACGGCCAAGGCCATGGCCCGCCTGACGGCCTACACCTGGCCAGGCAACCTCCGCGAGCTCCAGGCCAGCCTCGAGCGGGCCATGGTCGAGGCGGGCTCGGAGACCCTTCAGGCGCGCCACTTCCGCTTCAAGGCGCCGATCCGCCGCCTGGGCGAGGCCCCGCTTCGCCTCAACTCGCGCCAGCTGCACGTCGTGAGCACGCTCCTCCCCGGGCAGGTCCTGCGCAACGCCGACCACGCCGCGGCCTGGGGTGTCTCACCGGCCACGGCCTGGCGGGACCTGGTCGGGTTGGCCAAGGCTGGGCTCTTGCACGCTGAGGGCAAGGGCCGGGGCGCGCTCTACCGGGCGGTCTCGGATCCGACTCGCGTCGGTTGATTCGGGGCGGGATGCGCTCTGAGGGGTTGTTGGCTGGGCCGGTCGCCCCCTGCGTGAGGGTAGTTCTCGTCTCGCTGTGCTCCGCCCGACGAAGGCTCGGTCGCGAACCAAGGGCAGTTGGCCTTCGGGGAGTGGACGTAGGGCACCGAAGGGTTGGGTTGCTGGCGGGCGAAGCGTCCGCCGGCGTCGCGATCTCGCGTGCTCTGTCGATTCGGAAATCCGACTCCACCGAGAGGACTCCTCGGAGCTAGGTTCGAGATCGCGAGTGTTCTCATGTGAGAACACTCCCGCCCGAGCCCATGTTCGCGAGTGTTCTCATGTGAGAACACTCCCCGCCACTCGCTTGGTCCTCGCCTTGGAGTTCTGCCGCGGCAGAATCCCTGACACTCACGAGATCGCCACGCCGACGGACCCTTCGTCGGCAAGGGCCGATCTCTCGGTGCCCTACGTCCACCCCTCACAGTCCAGCAGCCTCTGGATCCCCACCGAGGGGTCGCCGGGCGAAGCAGCCCCCTTAGGCGAGAACGATCTCGTCACTCACCGATCGCTGGTTCACCGCAGAGGACTCAGAGGTTGCGCAGAGGGCGCCCTCTGCCTGAGGAGGGGTCTCCGCTTGGCGTGGGCGTAGGGAAGCATGAGGGAGCTTCGCTCGCTCGACTCGTCGTGTGCTTGGCCCGGGAGTCAGCGTCCGGCTGTGGATGGAGTAGATTTCGCCTCCTGCCTGAGGAGGGACCATGCCTACCGCGGTGATCACTGGAGCGTCGAGCGGAATCGGAGCCGCTATCGCTGAGCGCTTGGCCAAGGAAGGCTACGACCTGGTCCTGGTCGCCCGCCGCGCGGATCGCCTGATCGAGCAGGCCGTCAAGCTCCGGACCCAGGCCGTCAAGGTCCAGACCGTGGCCGTGGACCTCATGGACGGGGGGGCCTTCGAGAAGATCCAAGCCGTCGTGGCGGACCCCGACGTCCTGGTCAACAACGCCGGCATGGGGCTCTTCGGTCGGGCCGAGGGGCACTCGGTCGCGGACCAGCTCAAGGTCGTGCGGCTGAACTGCGAGTCCCTGACGGAGCTGACCTTGGGCTTCCTGCCCGCCATGTGTAAGCGCGGGAGCGGAGTCGTGGTCAACCTGGGCTCGGTGGCCGGGCTCCAGCCCGTGCCCTACTTCGCGGTCTACGCCGCGACCAAGGCCTACGTCCACTCCCTGAGCGAAGCCCTCGACCAGGAGTTCGGCCAGCGCGGCGTTCGCTTCGTGATCGTCGCCCCGGGACCTGTTCCGACGGAGTTCCAAGGGATCGCCGGCTCGCCCGACGCCAACCTCGACCACGACCACCGCTCGCCCGAGCAGATCGCCGAGGAGACCTGGCGCGCGATCAAGCGCCCGCGTCGCTTGGTGGTCCCCGTCGCCAAGCACCGCTTCATGCACTTCATGCAGCGCTTCGTGCCCCGCTCGGCGGTCTTGGCCATCGCCGCCAAAAAGATGCAGGGCCGCGGGCTGGACTGAGGCCTTGTGAGGGCTGGCCTCGAAGCCGAGAGTGGCAAGATCCTGGGAGGGCTCTATGGGCTTGGGTATTAGCGTTGGGTTTCTCGCCGATCAAATCGTGCACGACCCAGAAGGGGCTCAGTGGGTTCGCGAGGAGCTGGAAAAGCTCAACGCCGTCCTGGCGGAGAATCAGCTCTCGGCCCACAGGGAGCCCGAGACGATCCCTGCCCTCAGGTTTCGCGGCTGCCAAGGCTTCCCCTATAGCTTCTTGCACTACCTCCGGCGTGCGTATGCCTTTCTCTCCGAGGGCAAGCCGGTTCCTGACGGCGAGCTCAGCGCTGAACACGACAGGGTCATCGAGGACGCGGGGTCGATGCTCGACTCTCACCTCCTTTGTCACTCTGACGCGGAGGGCTTCTACGTGCCTCAGGATTTCGAGGATCCAATCTTCGACGACGCCCTCCCTGGGGCCATGCTCGGCTCCACTCAGCGTCTGAAGCTGGAGCTGCAGAAGGTCGCTCCGGCGGTGGGGATCGAGCTGGTCGAGGGCGAGCCGAGCGAGGCGACGCTGGAGTCGCTCTCGGAGGTCGAGGACGAGGGGCCCCACTATCGCGAGAAGATCGTGTGGCTGGCTCTGTGGGAGGCGTGTGAGGCCAGCCTCGAACACAACACCCTGATCGTGTTCGGCTAGTCCACCGCTAGCGGTCTCCCCGCTGATCTCGCTGGGCCCTGATCTCGCTGGGCCCTGATCTCGCTGGGCCCGGTATCCTGCGCGCGTGTTCCCCCGAACCCACGCTCAACGCGGGCTAGCGCTCTTCCTGCTCCTGGCCCTGATCTACGTCCTGCGTGTCGCGCTGACCTTCACCATAGAGCGCGACATGGGGCCGGCTCGTCCGCTCCTCGCGACCTTGGTCGTGGCCGGAACGGCTGGCCTCAGCGCGGCTCTCTTTGGCGGGCTCTATGCCCTGATCGTGCGTCGCGCGGCGGCCCGCCCGCTCTGGCTGGCCCTCGGGCTGACGCCCCTCCTGATCCCGCCCTTCCTGAGCGTGGTCGCCTGGCGCGCGACCTTGGGACCGGGAGGTCACCTTCCGCGACTCCTGGGCTGGGAGGCCGGGGGCCCTTCGATCCTGATGCAGAGCTGGATCTACAGCGCCCCCAGCGCGGGGTTCATTCTCGGGGCCAGCTGGTCGCCCCTGGTGTTCTTGGCGGTCAGCGCGCTCCTCCTGAGGCTGCCGGCCGGTCAGCTCGAGGCTGCCCGCTTGGCCCGCGGGGTGTGGGGCGAGCGGCGAGTCCTGTGGCGAGCGCTCCTGCCGGGGGTCCTCCTGGGCGCTGGCGGCGTGGTGGCGCTCTCTGCGATCGAGTTCGCGGGCCCGATCCTGCTCCGGGTCCCCGTTCAGGCCGAGCAGGTCTCGCTGGCCTTCGACGCCGAGCGAGACAGCGCGGGCGCCCTCCAGAGAGCCGTCCCGCTCGTGCTCTTGGCCGTCGCCGCCCTCGCGCTCCCCCTCTTGAGCTGGGTCCCTCCCCTCCCCGGCGCGCGCACCCGTCCTTCGCCGACGAAAGGGTCCTGGTTCGCGGCCTTGGGCTGCGCCTTGCTCCTCTTGCCTGGGACCTGGCTCCCGATCCTCGACCTCGGGATCCGCCTCACGCGCCGCAGCGGCGTGGCCGCGACGCTCGAGAGCTCCTGGGCCGTCGGCGCCGGCGACGCGGGCAACAGCCTCTGGGTGGGGCTCTGGACTGCGACCCTGGCCGTCGGCCTGGGGCTCTTGATCGCCTGGCCCCTGCGCCGGGCCTCGCGTCCTTGGGTCGCCCTGGTGTTCGGCCTCGGAGCCGTCCTGGTCGCGATCCCACCCGCCCTGTGGGGGATCGGCCTCTTGAAGCTCCTCAATCGCCCCGGCCTGGACCCGCTCCTCGACAGCCTGGCCTGCGTGTCCCTCGCGGACCTCTTGCGCTTCGGGCCCCTGGCGGTCGGGCTGCTCTGCCTCGCGATTCGCAGCGCGCCCCTAGCGCGCGAGGAGGCGGCTCGTCTGGCGGGCCGCTCGCCCTGGCCGCTCACGCTCCGCCACCTGGCCCCGGCGATCCTCACGGCCTGGGCTTTGGTCTACCTCCTGAGCGTGACCGAGTTCGGCGCCAGCGCGCTCTTGGCCCCGCCTGGCAAGGCGCTCCTGGCGGTGTTCGTGGTCAACGAGGCCCACTACGGCCAAGGCGCCGACCTCGCGGGGCTGACCTCGCTGCTCTTGGTCACGGCCCTCGTCCCGCCCCTCCTGGCGGGTAGCCTGGCGGCTTACAGCTGGCGGACCCGGGGGGCCCAGGCGTGAGCGCGATCGTCGCTAAAGGACTCGAGTTTCGGCACGGGGAGACCCGAGCCCTCCAGGGGCTAGACCTCGAGCTGGCCCCGGGCGCTCGCCTAGCCGTCCTCGGGCCCTCAGGAGCAGGAAAGACGACCCTCCTCCGGCTCCTGGCAGGGCTCGAGGCGCCCTCAGCGGGACGCCTCGAGCTAGGCGGGGCCCTCGCGAGCGAGGGCGGGAGCTTGCACCTCCCGCCCGAGGAGCGGCGAGTCGGGTTCGTGTTTCAGGACCTCGCCCTCTGGCCGCACCTTGACGTGCTGGGGACGCTCCGCTTCGTCGCGGGCGGCGACGCCAACCAGCGCGAGGAGCTGGCCCGGAAGCTGGCCGAGCAGGTCGGGCTCGGGAAGCGGCACGACGCGTTCCCAGGCGAACTCTCTGGTGGCGAGCAGCAGCGCCTGGCGCTGGCGCGGGCCCTGGCGTCCGAGCCTCGGCTCTTGCTCCTAGACGAGCCCTTCGCCCACCTCGACACGTCTCTGCGTGACGATCTGCAGAGCCAGCTCCTAGAGCTCTGCGCCTCGCGCCCGGAGCTGACCCTGATCTCGGTCACGCACCAGGTCGAGGCTGCTTTGGCCCTCGGGCAGGAGCTCCTCCTCCTCGAGGGAGGTCGGGTCTTAGAGCAGGGGCCCGCTCCAGAGCTCGTGGCGCGACCCCGAAGGGCGGGCGCGGTCGAACTCCTAGGGCTCGGCAAGGTCCTGCCTTACGCCGAAGGGAAGTGCGCCCTGGGACCGGTCGAGCTCGCTAAAGAGTCACCCGAGGACGCGAGCGCCGTCTTGATCCGCCCCGAGCAGGTCGAGCTCGACCCCGAGGGGATCCAGGCGAAGGTCTGCGGGCAGCGCCTCCTCCCCAACGCTCGCTGGCGCGTCGAGCTCGCCTTGGGCGAGCACCGCTTGAGCGCAGAGCTCCCTCAGGCTCCAGGTGGCCAAGAGGTGGGGCTCCGACTCGCGGGCCCCTGCTGGGGCTTGCGCGCTACTTGAGGGCGCTGAGGTCGACGGGGATCGAGCGGCTGTAGACGGGCAGGAAAGCCTGCTGGTCGAAGCCCTGGGTCAGGGTCGCGTCCTCGATCACGAGGTTGACCTCGCGGCTGTGGTTGAAGCTCTGCTCGTCGAGGTTGCTGCAGCCAATGATCGCGACGCGGTCGTCGCAGGTCATGTATTTGGCGTGGCTGTTGTTCTCCTCGGTCGAGATCGGGCTCTGACCGTCGCGGGAGAACCAGCGGACCTGGAAGCGCGCCAAGGCAGCGGGGTGGTTCTTGAGGCGGCGATAGAGGCGGCCGAGGTTCTTGGTGTTGTTCCCGCCTTGGAAGGGGAGCTTGGCCCGCGCGAGGCCGAAGCCCTTGCTCAGGACGAGCTCGACTCGGACTCCCCGGCGGAGGCAGGCGATCAGCTCGCGCCGCACGTCGTCGTCGTTGAGGTGCGGGGTCAGGATCCGGACGTGGCTCTGGGCGCTGCGGAGGAGCGCGAAGTAGCTCTGGCTGGCGGGGTTGTCGTCGTTGTCTTGGAACACGTTCCCGCGCGACTTGCGGGAGGTGATCAGGACTGGGACGCCAGGGCCGCTGGCGGGGAGGGGCGCGGTCTGGAGGGCCGCGAGGGGGCTCTTGTGCTTCTTGTTCCAGAGCTGGGCGAACTCGGCCCGGAGGCCCTCCACCACGGGGCCGTGGACCACGAGGCCTAGCTCATACCAGGTCTTGGGAGCCTCAGCCCAGTCGTTGACGTTGGCGCCGGTGATCATGGCGTGGCGTCCGTCTATGACGAAGAGCTTGCTGTGGAGCGCGCCGTAGAGCCAGTGGGTGTGGGACTCGACCTCGGCCTGGACGAAGCGCGAGTCGAGCCCGGTCGCGCGGAGATTGGCCTTGAGGTCGCGCTCGGTGTGGCGGAGGGCCTTGAGGATTCGGTTCCGGTCGACGACGAAGCGGACGCGAACGGGCGTGGTAGCGCCAGCGGCGCGGCGCCGGACCTCGAGGGCCTTGAGGCCGGCCATGATCGTGTCGGCGGCCTTGCTGGGGGCCCAGTGGAAGGTCTGGATCAGGACCTCCTCTTCAGCGGCTTCGATCATGGCTGCGGCGCGGGCGAAGATCTGGGGCCCCTCGATCAGGAGCTGGGGGTCGACCTGGTTCCCGGCCTTGGTCAGCATCAGCTCGCGAGGGACGTTGCCCTTGCTCGCGGTGCGGAGCGCGTTGCGGGTCACCGACGCCATGAGGGGGCTCGAGCCGAGGGTCGAGGACTCGCTGACGCGTTGCCAGCGGGCGCGGCCACGGAGGATCTTGGTTGGGCTCTGACGCTCGACCCAGTCGGCGTCGAGGTCGCGATCGCTGCCCTGGCGGGGGGTCAGGATCAGGTCGAAGGTGTGCGCGCTGCCGCTCGCGGCCAAGGCGCCGCTGGCGCCGCCTGAGCGAACCAGGCGTCCGCTCCAGGTGCCGTTGCTCGCGCGGAGGACACCGCGGAGGCGCGTGCCGCTCACGACTCGATCGACCAAGAGGTCGCCGTTGGCTTGCTCGCCGAGCGCTGCCCAGCCCTCGGCGCCCTTCTGCCCTGCGATGCGGAACTCCCCCTGAGGGGCTCCGAGGGTGATGGACCCCATGAGGAAGATGAGGAGTGCTGCGGGTGCCAAGCGATGAACCATGGCCTGCCCTTCTGCACCCTCAGTGCCGCTTCTAAGTCGTGGTAGGAAGGCCGAGTTTGATTTCCCAAGCGTTTCACATCCGAGATTCGGGTGAGTCAGACCCGCTGAGGTCTAGAGCGACGCCAAAGAGATCCGATCGCGCCCATAAATCCAGGAAACCTTGCGTGGGTGTCCGATGAGGTGCCATGATGGAGGGGTGGGTCGAACCCCTCCGCCCGCGGGCTGGTTCAGGTCCGTCCCACGCGCTCTGGGAAATCGTTCCGCGGAACGTTTCTGGGACGAACCTTCCTTGAAATCGTTGGACTTGTGCCTCCCATTTCATGGATGGGAACTTGCGAGTAGGGAAGATCGTTCGCGGTAGCCCAACCGCTGGAATCAAGTGAGGAAATCAAATGAGTCGTCCCTCCAAGTGGATTGCTGGTCTCGCCTTTGCCGCGATCTTCGGGTTCGCCACCCCCTCGATCACCCTGGCAGCGCCCGACGATACGTCGGCCGAGAGCGCCTTCAGCGAGCTCTCTGCTGAGCAGCAGAACGAGCTCCGCAAGGCAGCCGAGCTCCTGGCGGCCGGCAAGGATCGCAACGATCCTGAGGTCCTTCGCCACGTCAACGCCGCGGCAGCCTACGGCCAAGCGGCTGAGCAAGCGGCCAAGAACGAGGGCATGGCGGGCCAGCTCGAGCAGGTCCGGGCGCAGATCGAGCGTCAGCGGGCCGCAGCCGAGCGCGACCGTGAGGCGAACGATCGCCCCAGCGTCTGGGAGCAGGCTGGCAGTCAGATCCTCCAAGGCCTGATCGCGGCGCTGATGGACGTTGGCAAGCAGAAGCTCAACGACTGGATCAACGGCGGCGGCGAGAACGACCAGCTCCTTGACCAGATCCGCGACCTCGAGGACGAGCGCACGCGCCTCGAAGAAGAGCTGGCCGGTGGCGGCCCGGGCAGCGGCGGCACGGACAACGGTGGCTTGGGCGAAGTGATCACCGACCCGAACGGCAACACGGGCTACGACACCGACGGCAACGGCTTCGTCGACATTCCTCTCTACCCGGACGGCAGCCCGAGCAGCCCCGGCAACGACGGCACCGACCCAGGCTTGAGCGCTCCGGGCAGCGTTCTCCCCGGCCCCCTCACGAACTCGGATCCTGCCTCGCTCGACAAGGACGACAACAGCCTCCCCAACGTGGGTGGCGGTGGCGCGAGCCTCGGCGGCAACAGCGGCCCCGGCTTCAACTTCGGCGGTGGCGCGAACCCCGGTGACGGTGGCGCGCTCGGCGCGAACGGCGCTGAGGGCGAGGACAAGGACGGCGACGGCGAGCCTGACGGCGCGGCGGGCGCTGGTGGCGCTCTCGGTGAGGCCGGTTCGCTTGACGGCGCAGAGGGCAGCGCCGCCAACGGCAAGGCTGGCTCGAGCAGCGGTGACAGCGAGACCGACGAAGACGGCGTCGCCCTGGAGAAGAAGTTCGGACGCGTGATCGTCCTCCCCAAGCTCGAGTTCGAGGACCTGGCGGGCAACCGCAAGGCCAACGACAACTGGAGCGAGGAGTGGAAGGACGACTCGTGGGACGACAGCGCTGACAACGGCGACTTCGACGAGGACTGGGCCGACGACGAGGACTGGGGTGGCGAGTGGGATGCCGCCGCCAAGAAGGGCAAGAAGGCGGCCCCCGCTGAGGGCGAGTCGACCGAGACCAACGCCGAGGACCAGCAGACCGCTGAGCTCGTGGACCAGATCATTCGCGTCGAGACCGCGGTCGCCGAGTGGCGCAAGCTCGAGGCCAAGGCCAAGGAGGCCGGCGTCGACCCCTACGGCTTCCAGGACGAGGAGATGGGCTACCGCGCTTCGGGCGACAGCTCGAAGGATCCCTTCAAGGACGTCCGCACCAAGGACGGCAAGATCGACCTGACCAAGGTTGACGTCTGGCTGATCCAGGACGAGACCTGGAAGGACGGCGAGGAGCCGGTTCGCTTCCGCCTCAAGATCGACCCCGAGGACATCACTGACTTCGAGCCGATCCACGGCGGCGTGGCCATGATCCAAGGCGTCATGAGCGAGGTCGACGTCGACAAGCGCGTCCTCGACGAGATCAAGGGCAAGGTCAAGGAGATCGAGGTCCGCCGCGTCCTCCTCTCGGCCGAGAAGCCCCCGGAGGACCAAGAGGAGCTGAGCGAGGGCATGGAGGGCGACGAGTCCACCGACAGCCCCAGCGACGGCCTCGACACCCCCAGCGACAAGAAGCTCGACGCTCCCAAGAAGGAGTCCGAGGGCAGCGACGACGGCTGGGACGACGAGGGCTGGTAAGCCAAACGTCCTCTAGTTACAAGAACCGAGAGAGCGCCGCGCATGCGGCGCTCTCTTCGTGTACCTGTCTGTCCTAGACGTGCCCGAGCCCTTGCCACGCGACCAGCCAGTCGGCCGCGCAGCTATCATTCGCGACCCATGAGCGACGTCCCCCTCGAAGAGCCCATGCCAGCGCGACGGGCGCCCGCCACGCTGACAGCCTTCGTGCTGCTCGGCGCGCTCCTGATGTTCGGCGTAGAGCCGCTCGTCGGGAAGCTGCTCCTCCCCGCCTTTGGCGGGAGCTTCTACGTGTGGACGACCTGCCTGACCTTCTTTCAAGGCGCCCTCCTCCTCGGCTACGTCTACTGCCACCTGATCGCGCCGCGGCTTGGACGCTGGCACTTGGTCTTGGTCCTGGTGCCCTTGCCCTTCCTCCCGCTGGCCCTGACCCCCTGGCCAGACACCGGACAGCCGGTGCTCTCCATCGTGGGCACCCTCGCCCTCGGCGTCGGCGTCCCCTTCGCGCTCCTGGCGACGACGAGCATCGTGGCTCAATCCTGGCTCGTCGGCTCGACGCCGAAATCACAGCCGGTCAACCCCTATCCGCTCTACGCCGCCTCGAACCTCGGGTCCCTCCTGGCGCTCCTCGCCTACCCCTTCTTGGTCGAGCCCCTGGTGGGATTGCGCGCGCAGCGCCTGGGGTGGAGCGCCCTCTTCTTGGTCTACGTCGCCTTCGCTCTCGTCGCCGCCAAGCGGGTCGGGAAAGTCGGCTCGCGACTAGATTCGCCCCCCGAGAGTTCTCCAGAGGGCGAGCCAGCGGAGCCCACCGAGGAGCCCACCGAGGAGCCCACCGAGGAGCCCACCGAGGAGTTCGGTCCCTCGCGATACCTCTACTGGTTCTTGCTCAGCGCGATCCCCTCCGCGTTCCTCCTCGCCACGACTAACGTCCAGACCCTAGACGTCGGAGCCTTCCCTTTTCTGTGGGTCCTGCCCCTCGCGGTCTACCTGAGCACCTTCATTCTCAGCTTCCGCGACGAGCCCTGGTGCCCGCTCTGGGCCAAGCGCTATTGGCTTCAGATCTCGGTCAGCGGGTTGGTGATTTGGGTCAGCGACGCCCTCGCTGTCAGCCTCCTCCACACGATCCTGGGCTCCCTAGCCCGCATGGATCACCATGAGTGACAATCGGCGAAGTCGGAATGGCGAAGCCGGCTTCGCAAGCCAGGCAGGAGGCCAGCGGGACGAGAGCGCTCATTGACGCGCATACGAGACAGAATTCTG
>Ga0316202_10000104_pt1 | contig 134101 bp, 138 predicted proteins | sample 3monrhotite_MG_FD_204934 | JGI IMG/M metagenome (GOLD analysis project Ga0316202, IMG submission 204934) | Microbial mat bacterial communities from mineral coupon in-situ incubated in ocean water Damariscotta River, Maine, United States -... | ecosystem: Environmental > Aquatic > Marine >... | reverse complement strand
GCGTACCTCGGCAGCACTTTGAATTATTCTTGAAGGAGTGTGAGTGGAGGTTTAATCTGGCTTCATCAAAAGAACAGCTTGTTGACCTAAAAAAGCTGCTCAAAGAATTTTATTAGGTGTCAGCCCCTTAATCATTAAGTTGTGACTCAGAGCATCCTGCCCCTCACCCTGCGGGTGGCCTGTAGCTATCCCATTCATCTGTCCTGCCGAATGGTATGTGCCCCCGTGTTGCTGCATGCCTTCTTTCGCTTTCATGGCATGGAAAGTGACCGTAAAACCATCAATCTCCTTTTTGACCAGAAACATGCCTTTCATCTGCCCCATACCAGCACTCTTAACTTGGCCATGGTTTTGCAAGTCTTCCATCTGACCTTTCTGCATATGTTCTGTGTGCATGCTGTTTCCAAGCATATCTTCACTCATATGGTGGTCGCCATCACCGGCCAGTGATGGCTGAGCCGCTGCCATCGCAGAAATAACTGTAATCATGATTATTGATTTGTTCATATTAATTCTCCTTTTGCTTTTTTTGATTCTTTCATTTGCAGGACTAATCCATAGATCACAGGCAATACAATCAGGCAGAGGATGGTGGTGGTAACCATGCCGCCGATCATTGGGGCAGCGATGCGCTGCATGACATCAGAGCCAGTGCCAGAGCCCCACATAATAGGCAGCAGACCTGCAATCACCGCTGTAGCCGTCATAGCTATGGGGCGCACACGTTGGCCAACCCCTTCCTGCACGGCGTTCCATAATGCTTCTCGACTGATAGAGCTGGTCGATACGGATCGTTTCTGGGCCACTGCCTGATCAATGAAAGTAAGCACCAATACGCCGATCTCGGCGGCCACACCGGCCAGCGCGATAAAACCAACAGCGACAGCGACAGAGAGGTTGTAACCCAGCCACCAGACCAGCCAGAAGCCACCGACCATCGCGAACGGAATGGAGAGCATGACCACTATTGGTGCTGCCAGATTACGGAAGTTGAACCAGAGCAGCATAAAGATGATCATCAGTGTTGCCGGTATCACCAGTTTCAGTTTAGCGGCAGCTCGTTCCATGTATTCGAACTGACCGGACCAGCCAACCGTATATCCAGCCGGAACCTTCACCTGTTCATCAACCATCTGTTTTGCTTCCCGTACAAAGCCGCCGATATCGCTGGTTTTGATATCGACATATACCCAGGCATTCGGGCGGGCATTCTCTGTTTTGATCGATGGTGGGCCACGTCTGAGTTGCAGGTCAGCCACTAATGAGAGTGGCACTTGCGCACCTGCAGGTGTCGGTACCAGTACGCGTTTAAGCGACTGCAGGTTATCGCGTAACTCTCGCGGGTAACGTACGTTAACCGGATAACGCTCCAACCCTTCGATGGTAGTTGTGACATTCATGCCGCCGATGGCACTGGAGATCACATCCTGCACATCGCCTACGGTCAGTCCGTAACGTGCCGCTTCCTCGCGTTTGATGTCGAAATCAAGGTAGTAACCACCAGCTGCTTTATCGGCAAATGCAGACAATGTGTCTGGGTGTGTTTTCAGCAGCTGTTCAATATTACCGGCTACCGTTTCCAGTGTTTTCAAATCAGGGCCGGAGACCTTGATACCTATCGGTGTTTTGATGCCCGTAGAGAGCATATCAATGCGTGTCTTAATCGGATAAGTCCACGCATTGGCCAGTCCCGGGAACTTGATAGCCGCATCCATCTCATCCATGAGCTGTCGGGTGGATTTATCCGGATCGGGCCAGGCTTCCTTTGGCTTCAACCGTACTGTCGTTTCCAGCATGGCCAGTGGCGCCGGATCGGTTGCCGTTTCCGCACGTCCAACCTTGCCGAATACAGATTTCACCTCGGGGAATGTTTTCAGAATCCGGTCGGTCTGCTGCAACAGCTCACGAGCCTTGGTGATTGAAATACCGGGAAACGTGGTCGGCATATAGAGAATATCACCCTCATCCAACGGAGGCATAAACTCCGAACCGATTTTCATGACCGGGTATGCACTAACGGCCAGCAGTATAACCGCCAAAACAATGGTGAGTGTCCGGCCACGCACAGCCAGATCAAGCAATGGTCTATGCAGCTTCTTCAGAATGCGGTTTAGCGGGTTACGTTCTTCAGATGGAATGCGGCCGCGGATGAGCAGCCCCATCAGTACCGGTACCAGTGTCACAGCAAGCAGTGCGGCCGCAGCCATGGCGTAGGTTTTGGTAAAGGCCAGTGGTGAAAATAGACGTCCTTCCTGTGCTTCCAGCGTGAATACCGGCAGGAAAGAGACCGTGATAATCAGCAGAGAGAAAAACAGTGCCGGTCCGACCTCTTTGGTTGAAGCAAGCACGGCATCCCAATGCGCAGCAGCAGACAAGTCTTCACCAGCTTTTTCAAGGTGTTTATGGACATTTTCGATCATCACAATAGCGCCATCAATCATCGCGCCGATGGCAATGGCGATGCCACCGAGACTCATGATATTTGCTGATATGCCCTGCCACTGCATAATCAGGAAAGCCATTAGAATGCCAATCGGAAGGCTGATAATGACCACGAGAGCACTGCGCGCATGCATTAGAAAGATCAGGCAAATCAGTGCGACAACGATGGATTCTTCAATCAGTTTTTCAGCCAGATTATCCACAGCACGTTCAATCAGTGCGCCTCGGTCATAGACCGGTACAATCTCCACGGCTTCGGGTAGTCCTTTGGCCAATTCATCCAGTTTTTCACGAACTTTTTCAATTGTAGTCAGAGCATTTTCACCGTAACGCATCACTACAACGCCGCCGGCAACGTCGCCCTCTCCATTGAAGTCAGCAGCACCACGCCGGAGTTCCGGACCAAGGTGGATATTCGCCACCTGCTTGAGGAAAATAGCCGTTCCGTGTTCATCAACTCCAATAGGCGTAATCTCAAGATCAGCAATGGATTGGATATAACCGAGTCCACGCACCATGTATTCGGTTTCACCCATCTCAATCAGGCGGCCACCGACATCATTATTGCTGCGGGCTATCGCATGTTTCACCTTGGACAAAGGAATATTGAAGGCAGCCAGTGCATCGGGATCAACTTCGACCTGATACTGTTTTACAAAACCGCCGATGGATGCGACTTCAGCCACTCCCTGTACTGTCTGCAGCGGATAGCGCATATACCAATCCTGCAACGAACGCAGTTGAGCCAGATCGAGGTTGCCGGTTTTATCAACCAGTACATACTCATAGATCCAACCAACACCGGTAGCATCAGGGCCAAGGCGTGGACTGACAGATGCAGGTAGACGATCACGGGCATAGTTCAAATATTCCAGCACGCGTGTGCGGGCCCAGTACATGTCAGTCTTGTCTTCGAAAATCACATAGACCATCGAAAAACCGAAGAAGGAGTAACCGCGCACCACCTTGGTGTTGGGTACAGAGAGCATGGCCGTAGTCAGCGGATAGGTGACCTGATCTTCAACCACCTGCGGTGCCTGGCCTGCATAATCAGTAAAGACGATCACCTGAACGTCTGAGAGATCAGGAATAGCATCCAGTGGTGTGGCACGCATCGCCTGCAGACCCGCCACGACAATAACGAGGGTAGCGATCAATACCAGAAAACGGTTTTTGACCGAGTATTCAATCAGTTTACGGATCATGATTGCTTCCCCCCGCCTGAGTAAGTGGAGACATCCGTAGTGTTGGATAATGACAACTTAGTGATGATCATGCTGGTGCTCCATTGGCATCGGGTGCGCAGGTTTATCGGCAGGCATCTGCATGCTGTCCATACTCATTCCCCCGGAATCAGCAGCCGGGTCGGATGACGGATGTTGCAGGCCAGCTTCGAGCATCTTGGCCGTGGCTTCCTTGAGTTTGGATTCCGAATCAATCAGGAACTGGCTACTGGTCACTACAAGCTCGCCTGCCTTAATGCCTGAGAGAATCTGGATTTCTCCATCCGATTGGAGTCCAAGCTCCACGATTCGTGGTTCAAATTTTCCTTCCGCTCGCTGCACGAACACCTGATTACGCGCCCCGGTGCGCACGATAGCCTCAGACGGTACGACGACGGCATTCACTGTGCGCGATGGTTTGAGGCTGATATTGGCAAACATCTCCGGCTTCAGAATCAGATCAGGGTTAGCGAACTCAATACGAACCTTGTTGGTGCGGGTTTTACCATCCAGATAAGGATAGATGTAACTCAGCTTGCCTTTGAAGACGCGCCCAGGTGCTGCTGGCAGACGCATTTCCGCCTCATCACCCAATCGAACCCATGGCAGTTCATCTTCATAGACATCAACCTGTACCCAGATACGTGACAGGTCTGCAACCATGTATAGTTCTGTTTCAGGTGTAATACGTTGACCTTCGCGGGCACCAATATTCATGACTATGCCATCAAACGGTGAGTGGATATGCAGTGCTTTGGGTACACTACCGGTAGTACGGATCTCTTTTAACTGATGCGCAGGTACATCCAACAATTTCAGTCTGTCCAATGAAGTCTGCAGTAAGCGCTTTGCACCATCTCTGATATCTGCAAACGGGCTATCTTTGAGCACCTGCCAGTTTCTCAGGGCCAGCAGATATTCCTCACCACTAGATACCAGTTGCGGTGAATAGATAGCTAATAGCATGGTGTTTTTATCAACCTGTTCACCGGTTCTATCAATAAACAGTCTCTCCACCCAGCCCTCGACCTTGGGATGCAGGCGTGCCACGCGCTGCTCATCAAAGGTGACACGGCCAACAGTACGTATATCGCGGGAGATAGTTTTCTGTTTTGCAATCACGGTACGCACGCCAATGTTCTGCACTACGGTTGAGTCAATGCTTACCGTACCAACTACAGCATCACCGCCGCCATCTGCATAAACGGGGATATAATCCATCCCCATTTCATCCCTGGCCGCTACCGGTGAGGTAATGGCCGGGTTCATCGGGTTGCGATAAAATAATATTTTACTCTCTTTCCTTGTTTCAGCGCAGATCGGCAGAAAATCCATGCCCATCTCATCTTTCGCATAAACCGGAGATGTGATGGCCGGGTTCATTGGATTGCGCCAGCTCAGTGCTTCAGAACCATCCGGGCACGGGCCGTCACCTTTCACAACTGCAGGCGATGAAGACTCCTTGGCCGTAAACTCTGAAAAAAGGAACCCGAGAGTCAGGCCACCGATCAGCATGCCTGTGCCGACCAGCATAACTGGCATCTTCTGCATTTCTGTCTCACTCATCTGTTTCTCCATGAAGCTGTTTTTTTCCTGCTGCAGCAACCAGGCGTGCCTCGGCCTGCTGCGCACGGGCATAGAGCTGCCAATATTGAATGTCATTGTTGAATTCACTGAGTTGGGCACGAACGAGGTTTAGGAAATCTACCTTGTTCACCTGATAGCCAGCCAGCATGGAAGCGGTGGTCTGACGTGCCTGTGGAATGATGCCCTGCCTGAACAGGGACAGTTGTTCACGAGCAATTCGAAGGTCCGAGGCCGCGACATCAATCTCTGCATAAACCCGATTCAAACCATCTTGCCAGGAGTATTGAGCTTTAGCCTTTTCAGCTTTGCGTTGATCCAAGACGCGATCCTGTTTGCTGCCGGTATAAATCGGCAATGTCATTGATAACATGATGCTGGCAAAATCCGAGCGTGACTGGCGGCTGACTGGATTTACGCCCTGTCGGAATCCGTAGGCTGCTCCTAGCTTGAAGTCCGGGTAATAATCCTTTTCGGCCAGCGCAATCATGTTATCGGAAGCATCAATGTGACGCGTTAAAGAGGTTAAGAGAGGCCTGTTGTCTTTCGCCCATAGCTTCAGTGCTGCCACATCAGGTATAGATGATGATATTTCAGGAAGCTTACCGGGCAACTCGACGGGAGTTGCTGACTCACGACCCAGTAAAGCATTCAATCCTGCAACCTGGTTGGCTCGCTCGAATTTCAGGCCTAATTCTTTCTCCAGCAGCTTTGACAGCTCAAGCTGAGCCAGCAGCACATCTTGCTGGAGACCCTTTCCTGTTTTGTATTTTGCTTCAGACACTCGAACCAGATTGCGCAACAGTGCCTGGTTGTTCTGTACGATCATCAGCGCTTTATCCAGATATGACAGATTCCACCAGCGGACGCGTACATTTCGAAGCAACAGCAAGCGTAATTCATCCCGGTTGCTGGAAGCGGCTTCAGCAACTCTTTCTGCAGCCTCTTGTTTTAAGCCCAGTTTGCCTGGAAAGGGCAGACTTTGGGAGATACCCAGTTGTAACTGGGTCATGTTCTCCTGTGTGCTGGAGAGGGAGTTTACTGGAAGATTCAGCGCATTCAGAGACACCGTCGGATCTGGCAAACTGCCCGCCTGAGATGGAATCGCAGCCATGGCTACCGCATGACTATCTGCAGCGTGTAGCGCTGGATTACTGGCTAATGCCAGATCCTCGGCCTGCTTGAGCGTCAAAGTTGATGCCGTCGCAAATGTGGAATAAGAGATAAGTGCCAGCAACAGCCAGCCGGTTTTGAATAAGCGCAATCTGAAAAGGTTCATTGGCGCCTCCTGCAAAAGATGCGCATGTCCGTTTGATGCATGTGGACATGCACCCCGATTCAGTTGAATCGCGGTATCAGCAGAAGACAGGTTTTAAATACGAATGCGCTTGGTGGTTGTGTATATAAGAGATGAACTGCGAGGTGGCCCGGTAGGTGCGCGCACACTGAAATCGACAGTAGCCTTGGCAGGAGAGTCGATGATGGTCGGTGTGACCAGTATGAGAGGTTGTTCGAAATCGATGTTGAACAGGGAAGCCTTACTCTGGATTAACTCATCAGGCTGGTCGCAGTGTGCACATGCGCTATCGGCATGGCCGGCGTCACTTTTGACAGCGTTGTCACAATGGGAAGCCATCGAACCTGAGACAGGCATCTGCATTTCGTGGGCATAGGCGGCATGAGTTTCAGGTGCCATCAGGCAGAAACCTGCTGCCAAAACCTGGACGGCAAAGATTCCAACCAGAAGTCGGGAAAAGCCACGAAGATTCAGTTTACGATGCAACATGGCTCTACGTTAGGCTTCCACACATGAAAAAACAATGAATGAGCTATGGTGTGACCTCAATATCTGTCCAGGCAAAGATACTCGGTTGTTTGTCAGAGAGTCCAATCATCGCGGCCAGTTGCTCATATTGCTGTATGGATTTCGCCGAGACAGATACCCCGGTGAGGGTCAATATTACTTGCTCCAGAGTGGAGGAAGAGCCGAAGGAGTAGATGCCTGCGTTACCAAACATCTTCACCAGCAAAAGCTCACGAAATCCCATGGGCTGTTGAATCCATAGTTTACTATACTGCTCCAGATTGGCTCTGCTGGCAGCAGAAGCCACTGCGTCATCAAGTCCTCCAAGTGCATCAACCAGTCCTAGCCTGTGCGCATCCTTGCCTGTCCATACCCGCCCTTCAGCCAGTTCGGCGACTTTTTCTTTCGGCAGAGCTCTGCCTTCTGAGACCACGGAGAGAAAGCGCTGATATATAAAACTGATGGATTGCTGCATCACCTTGGCCAGTTCATCCGGCAGAGGGCGGTCAGCTCTGATGCCGGATGCAACAGCGGTCGTTCCCAGCCCGTCGGTATGGATGCCAAGCCTGTTCAGCCCTTCGCTGGCATTGGCCAGCACTCCGAATGCACCGATGGAGCCGGTCAGGGTTGTTGGTGATGCCCAGATCTCATCTGCAGGAGCCGATAGCCAGTAGCCGCCGGAGGCCGCAACACTGCCCATTGAAACCACAACAGGTTTGCCGCTGGCTTTAAGGCGCAGCACTTCAGCACGAATCACTTCCGATGCCTGAGCACTGCCACCGGGACTATCTATGCGAATGACGACAGCTTTCACATTCGGATTTTTTCGGGCTTGAACCAGCATTTGAGACATGGTTTCACCACCAATCGTTCCGGGAGCCTGTTTGCCATCCAGGATCATGCCGCTGGCAGTGATAATGCCGACACGATCTTCCTGGTCCGTACTTTCTTCGCCGTTAACCGCAGCCATATACTTTTTGAATCCTATGGTCGGGTAATCGTCTGATTCAGAGTTTACAGCACCGGCGATATAGGCCTCGATACTGCTATGGTGAGCGAGTGTATCGACCAGACCTTCTGCTTTTGCAAGCTCTGCAAGGCTGTTGCCATGCTTGCTGAGGTAGTGTGAGGGACGGTCCAGTACGGCCTGCACTCTTTCGGCCTTGATGCCGCGCATGGTTGCCAGATCCTGTTTGTATTCTGACCAGAGCACATGAATCATCTGCTGATTGGCAGCGCGATCAGCATCGGACATGCTGTTGCGTACCAGAGGCTCTGCTGCGGCTTTATACTCACCGGCCTTAAATAACTGGACGTCGATATGCAGTTTGGCCAACAGATCTTTGAAATAGTTGCGGTAAACAGAAAAGCCTGAAATCGTCACGGCACCAAGAGGGTTGAGAAAAATCTGGTCGGCACTTGCCGCCAGATAATATTGTGACTGGGTATAGTTTGGCCCTACAGCAATGACCATCTTTTCTGTTTGTTTGAACGCTTCGATGGCGTCCCTGATCTCCTGCAGTTTGGGAAGGGAGGTGGCGGCCATCTGATCGAGTTGTAAAACAATCAGGCGAATGCGCGGATCATTCGCTGCATGGCGAATAGCGGTAACCAGATCATGCAGATGGGTCTGATTGGGGGCTGAAACATTCAGGCCTGATGGAAGAAGTGCTGGGGATGGCAGTTCCAGTTCCTCAACGATTTTCCCGATTGGGTTAATGATCAGTACGGCATCATCGGGAACCTGCGTCTGACTTGTCGAGATAGCGAGAATGAAGATCAGCAGGAAAACGATAAACAGGCCATTAACCAGAATTCGGCGAATGCGGTCTAGCCAGGTCATCAATGTGCTGAAGAATCTTTTCATGGTATTTATTCCTTTCCTGTCAGGTGAATGATTCGGCTGAGCGTAGCAGTGTTGTTTCGAAAAAACATCACGTATAGTGCCGCCATGCAACAGCTAGCCACCCAGACCATTGATACGATTCAGGCCATGCTTCTGGCCCTTGTACAGGGTATTACAGAATTTCTGCCGATCTCGTCCTCGGCCCACCTGGCCCTGGTGCCGCTGCTGACCGATTGGCCGGATCAGGGTTTGGCTTTTGATTGTGTGGTTCATCTGGGTTCACTTACAGCCGTGGTTTTCTATTTCCGCAAGGACCTGGCACGTATGGGGTCAGGGTTTGCTGTCACGGTGAAAAAACGCTCTATTTCAGCTGACCGTGATGGATATATGGCCTGGTTGATCGGGTTTGCCACACTGCCGGTGGGTCTGGCAGGGCTGACTTTCAAGGATATGATCGAGACGGATTTTCGCTCGCTGACCGTCATTGGTACGACCTCCATCGTCTTTGGTCTGCTGCTCTGGCTAGCTGATTCAGAAGATAAAAAGACAAAAACAGAAGCTTCGTGGGGCTTGCGAGATGCAATGATCGTTGGGGTGGCACAGGCGGTTGCACTGATTCCGGGCACTTCACGCTCCGGCATTACCATGACGGCTGCACTGATGATGGGTTATGGTCGTGAGGATGCAGCCCGCTTCTCCTTTCTGCTTTCTATTCCGGTGATTGTTCTTGCTGGTGGTATGAAAATCAAAGACTGGATTGAGCAGCCGCAGCAGGCGGCAGGTTTGATTGAGCTGCTAATCGGTTATGGGGCCTCTGCTATCTCGGCCTATCTCTGTATCCACTATTTTCTCAAATACTTGCAGCGTATCGGTATGGGGCCATTTGTGATCTATCGGGTTCTGCTTGGCGCGGCTCTTTTATGGATGGTATATTGATATGACATGGTCCGGTATTGATCCTGTAGCACTGCAGTTGGGGCCTGTGGCCATACACTGGTACGGTCTGATGTATGTTGCGGGCTTTTTTGCCACCTGGTATCTGGTACGTCTGCAGCTTAAAGCTGCGGGCCTGTGGGAAACCCGTGTTTCCAGGGATGCTTATGAGGGGCTGTTTACCACCCTGATTCTTGGCGTAGTGATCGGTGGCCGTCTTGGTTATGTGTTGTTTTATAACTTTGACTTTTACATCTCTCACCCGATTGAAATCCTCTATGTCTGGCAGGGCGGCATGTCGTTTCATGGTGGTATGGTCGGCCCTGTAGTGGCGGGCTGGTGGTATTGCCGAAAACATGATCTGCCGTTTCTGAATCTCTCTGATTACTTCTTTACCGTTGCCCCGCTTGGCCTGATGTTTGGCAGGCTCGGTAACTTCATCAATGGAGAGCTGTGGGGGCGTATCGTTGAAAGCCCGGCAGATCTGCCGTGGGCGATGGTGTTTCCGCATGCCGGCCCTGAAGCAAGGCACCCAAGCCAACTCTATGAGATGGCGCTGGAGGGCATAGCCCTGTTCCTGCTGTTATGGCTTGTACGCAAGAAGGTGTGGCCAGCAGGAGCACGGGTTGCAATATTCCTCATAGGTTACGCCGTCGCACGCATTGTTTGCGAAAACTTTCGACAACCCGATGAGCAGCTGGGTTTCCTGTTTGGTCCGGTCACCATGGGTATGCTGCTTTCATCTGCGATGTTGGTCACCGGCATCATCTGGCTGATATTGCTGTTCAGAAAGCGGCCCGAGAGCTGATTAACAGGTCAGTCTGGCTTCGATTTCAGCAATTTGTCCCTCTTCATGGCTTACGCGTCCCAGATTAAAGGCAAAAGGCCAGAAGCAGGCTTCGCGGACAAAGTAGGCGTGGTTACCCAGATAGTGAACCAGCAGTCCTCGTTTGGTCTGTTCAACAGCAAATGAATTGATACGAGAGAATGATTCGGCGATTCTTTTTGCACGTTTTACATTCATAGTAATCCTCCTTTCCTGTTTGAAATGCTTCCTTATCTATCGCATTTTCTTAGCAAAACTTGAGCAAGTGTCGTGCCGAAAGCCCTGTTTTTGCTTGAGAGTGTGGTCTGACTCATTCATGATCGAGCTATGAAAGTTGTGACCTGGAACGTGAATTCGCTGAGTGTGCGACTACCCCATGTACTGGAGTTTCTGGCCAGCCAGCAGCCGGATGTGCTCTGTCTGCAGGAGACCAAAACTCCTGATGAGAAGTTCCCGGCAGCTGATATCGAAGCTGCGGGATTTCAGGTCATCTATTCAGGTCAGAAAACCTATAACGGTGTTGCGATCATCAGTCGCAAGCCTGCAACAGATATTGTGCGTGATCTGCCTGATCTCGATGACCCGCAGCGCAGGCTGCTGGCAGCGACCATCGATGGTGTGCGTCTGGTCAATATTTATATTCCCAACGGTCAGGAGGTCGGTTCAGATAAATACGGCTATAAATTCCAATGGTTATCGGCATTTTCGACTTATCTTAAGCACGAGCTGGCAGGGCATGAAAAGCTGGTGTTGCTGGGCGATTATAATATCGCACCCACGGATCGGGATGTGCATGACCCGGCACGCTGGGTCGGCAAGATCACCTGTTCTGATGCGGAACGTGAGGCCTTTGCCTCTATTGTGAAACTAGGGCTTGTGGATACGGTGCGCAAGCTGCACCCGAACGAGCCGATGTTCAGCTGGTGGGATTATCGTATGAATGCATTCCGCAGATCCTGGGGTATTCGCATCGACCACGTGCTTGCCACGAGTGCTATGAATCCGGTTGCAGCAGGCGTAGCTATGGATTTCAGGGCAAAGGAGCGGCCCAGCGATCACGCCCCTGTGTGGGTTGAGCTGGAGGAGGGGAAGATATGAAGCAGGTACAGAAAACCATAACTATTCCATGCAGGGGCCATGGCTTTAACGATTTCACGCGTGAAATCAGGCATCAGGTGCATGAGAGCGGCATGGTGACGGGGCTGGTTAATCTGTTTATCAAAGACACGGGCTGTTCATTGAGTATACAGGAGAATACGAACCCTGAAATACTGAAGAATATGGAAATCCTGATGGCTCACGGTGCACCGGAAGCCCACTCTCAACGGGAGGTGGATGCGAATATGGATGATGTACATGAGCATACGCGCATGGCCTTGACTACAGTATCGCTGAACATCCCGGTGCAGAATGCCCGACTGGTGCTCGGCACCTGGCAGGGAGTCTGCCTGTATGAGCACCACTCCCACGCCAGAAGCCGCAGGGTTTTCTTTCATATTATTGGTGATTAAGGGGTGGCTGAATAGCCACGCTGACTGATGTCAAAAACGTGGGCTGCATTACTTTACCTGTACGGTATATACCTCTAGCTTCTGCTGCTTCACTCTCGGAGGCTGGTATTAAATGCTGCAAAGATTGTTTGGACTGTTTTCTCGCGATATTTCTATTGATCTGGGCACTGCCAATACGCTGATTTACGTGCGTGGTGACGGCATAGTGCTCAATGAACCTTCTGTGGTAGCTGTTAATATCAGTGGTGGTAAGCACAATCGCAGGGTGTTGGCTGTAGGTACAGATGCCAAACGTATGCTTGGCCGGACTCCGGACAGTATTCAGGCAATCCGTCCGCTCAAGGATGGCGTGATCGCTGATTTTGTGATCACTGAAGCGATGCTTAAGCAGTTTATTCGTAAGGTACATGACCGAACATGGGGCATTCATCCGCGTATCGTGATCTGTGTGCCGTATGGCTCTACGCCGGTTGAACGTCGTGCTATTCGCGAATCCGCCCTCTCTGCAGGAGCGCGTGAGGTTTATCTGATTGAGGAGCCGATGGCGGCTGCAATCGGAGCCGGTCTGCCTGTAACCGAAGCTTCCGGCTCCATGGTTGTGGACATCGGTGGTGGTACCAGTGAAATCGCTGTGATCTCCTATGGTGGTATCGTTTACTCACGTTCTGTACGTGTAGGCGGTGACAAGCTGGATGAAGCGATCATTAATCATCTGCGTCGTAAATACAGCCTGCTGGTAGGGACACCAACAGCAGAAAAAATCAAAATAGCATTGGGTAGCGCCTTCCCGCAGGAGTCACGCCGGCAGATGGAAGTGAAGGGGCGTGACCTGATCAATGGCGTGCCGAAGAATCTGGTCCTGGATGACTCGGAAATCCTGGAAGCATTGACCGAATCGGTGAATGCGATCATCGAAGGCGTGAAAGTCTGTCTGGAACGCACGCCACCTGAACTGGCTGCTGATATTGTTGATAAAGGTATCGTTCTTACCGGTGGCGGTGCGCTGCTTGTTGGCCTTGATCAGCTGCTGCGTGAAGAGACCGGCCTGCCTGTCACGGTAGCCGAGAACCCTCTGGATTGCGTGGTACTTGGAAGTGGACGCGTGCTTGATGAGCTGGATCGCATGCGCGGTGTGCTTTTCGAGGAATAAGCCGTGGCCGTTGTCAGACACAGCTATAAGCCGTGGCTGATTGGTGCCATTATCATCATCGGCCTGTTATCGATTTCCAGATTTTTCGTAGGTTCACTGCCCATGCTGGCTTCATGGCCTGCCCTGGAGGTGTTGCATGCACCTGTGCAATGGTGGGGCTCATTCAGTCTCTGGTTTAAGGATAACAAAACACTGCAGGAAGAGTATCTGGCTTTTCGAAAAAAGGCTCAGCAACAGGCGGCGTTGATTCAGGAATCGAATGCCTTGCGCGAGGAAAACCGTCAGCTACGTAAGATTCTCGATATTTCAGGCATTAAAGGTTATCGCTGGCATGCGGCGAAAGTGCGTGGACGTAGTCCGGAAAAGATGAGTCAGCGTATTCTTCTGCAGGTTTACGGGGTCTCCAGAGATGATGTCATCGTTTCCAGTGAAGGGCTGGTAGGACTGGTGGATGCAACATCCGATAATCATGCCACGGTACGAACCATCTTCGATGCATCGTTGTCGGTTCCTGTAACGATTCCGGGAACATCACTGGCGGCACTGTTACGAGGCCAGGGAAAGAGTCTGGCTATTGATTTTGTGCCGCTGGCTATAGCCCCGGAAACGGGAGATATTTTTTACACCAGTGGTGCCGGAGGCCTGTTTCCACCAGGCATTGCTGTGGCACGTATCATTGATGTGGAGGCGATTCCGGGTCAGCTGTTTGTGAAGGTTTCTGCAGAGCCTGTTGCACACTGGCAACGGGACAACTGGCTGGCGGTTGCTTCGCATCTGCATGCTGCGCCATGATAGCTGTGATTGTCGGCCTTACCGCTTTTCTCGGGATCAGCCTGAATCTGGCTTTTTCAGCCTCGCTTACTCAACCGGACTGGGCACTGGCCCTGTTATTGGCAGCATTGCTCGCCCATCGTCGAAACTGGTTGTGGGTATTACCCTGCACCTTATTGCATGATTTGATGTTGCACTGGTCGGTTGGGTTAAGCTTTATCATTATGGCAATGATTCCACTTGCCATGATTTATCTGGACCAGAATCTGGGGGCGGGGATCCTGCAGCGGGTCATCTTGATGATTACTGCAACGCTGACTCTGGCAGAATGGGGATGGGGATTGCAGACGGTGGTACTGACATTGTGTCTGTGTGTACCGGTCTGGTACACGTTAACGGGTTTGTATGCGCAAAAAACAGCTTGAAAGCAGGCAGCGCTTTGATGCGCGTATGCTGTTTTTCTATGCAGCGGTGCCACTCTTTCTGGGAGCACTTGGCTTGCATGTGCTTCAGCTGCAATGGCTTGAACATGAAAAGCTGGCTTTACAGGCCGATCAGAATCGACTGAATGTGGTTCCGATCCTTCCTGTTCGCGGGGAGATTGTTGACCGCAATGGCAAGGGCTTGGCGGTGAACCGGATTGCGTATCAGGTACTCTTGATTCCTGAGCGGGTTAAAGAGCTTGATGGCACACTACAAAGGCTGGGTGAAGTGTTGCAGTGGAGCCCAAAAAAGCTGCAACATATTCATAAGCGCATTAAACGCAGTCGAGCTGACAGACCTGTACTACTGGATGATAAACTGCAGTGGTTGCAGGTATCGCCGATTGCAGCGCGCTTGCATCATCTGCCCGGAGTTGAGGTTGAAGCCGGTAGTTACCGGGAGTACCCCTACGCTGAGTTGACCTCACATTTGATCGGCTATCTCTCTTTGGCCCGTAAGGTGGACATGGATGCGGGAGCATTGGCCAATGAATTTATCGGCAGAACTGGGGTGGAGCGATCCTATGAAGCCAGCCTGCATGGCAGTCTTGGTTATCAGCAGGAGGAAGTGGATGCTCGCGGTGCCCGTATCGCTGTGATCAAACGTACACCATCTGTTATGGGTAAGCCGTTACGCCTGGCTTTGAATGTTGAAGCGCAGCAGGCTGCGGCAGATGCTCTGGGAGATCGTACGGGTGCGGTGGTCGTCATGGATGTGAACAGTGGCGAGGTGCTCACGCTGTTAAGCCAGCCGGGTTATGATACCAACCGCTTTATTACCGGCCTTGAATCGGAACAGTGGCAGGCCTGGTTGAATAATATCGATAAACCACTGCTTAATCGTGCAACACAGGCGGCCTACCCTCCGGCCTCCACCTTTAAGGTAGTAACGGGTCTGGCTGGTTTGAAGCAGGGCGCACATCTGGCGGGAAGGCACACGACTTGCCCGGGATACCTGGAGTTGGCCGACAGGAAGCTGCGCTGCTGGAAACGGACTGGGCATGGCAAGGTGTCACTGCATAATGCATTGGTGCGTTCCTGTGATGTCTATTTTTATAAACTTGCGGATCAATTAGGTATGGAGGCGATTTCCGATGCTGCCCTGGCATGGGGTCTTGGAGAGAAAACGGGAATTGACCTTTCTCCTGAGGCGCGCGGCACAGTTCCGGCTCAAAAGCCTTATATGATGAAAGCCATGAAAAACAGCTCAAGCAAGCGCAAGAAATGGTTTCGTGGTGAAACCATGATTACCGCTATTGGACAGGGGGCATTAACCACTACGCCGTTGCAGATTGCGCGATTGGCGGCCTCGGTTGCCAACGGCGGCAGTGTGCTCAAGCCGCAGTTGCTGGCCGGTGCGAGCCCTGAAGTACTGCATCAGGCAGTGGTAGATCCAAGGCATTTGAAAAAAATTCGCAATGCCATGCGTGACGTGGTTGAGAAACCTTATGGAACAGCGCACCGGGCACTGGGAAGAGCTGCGTGGACGGTGGCCGGTAAAACGGGAACTGCGCAGGTAGTGAAGATGTCGCAGGATGATGAGAAAGAGGGTTTTACACAGGATGAGATTATCAAGCGGCACAGGGATCACGCCTGGTTTATGGGCTATGCACCATATGAAAAGCCGAAGATTGCTATTGCCGTATTTGTTGAACATGGAGGCCACGGCGGCAGTGATGCAGCACCGGTTGCTGCGGCTGTAATCAGAGCTCTGGCTGAACAGGAAGCACGTCAGGTGGCTGGATTATGATACGTGAATTGCGTTCGATGGATTGGTTGTTTCTGCTCACTATTATCAGTCTGGCGGCTTTGGGGTTGGTGACCTTGTATGCTGCGGTTCATCAGGGTGATGCCGGACTCTGGCAGCGACAGCTAAGTTTCTGGATCGCCGGCTTTGTTGTATTCATCATCTTGTGTTTTGTGCCATTGCGGGTGCTTGGTCTGGCTAGCTGGCCGTTTTATATAGTGGCACTGCTGCTGCTGATTCTTGTCCCTTTAGTCGGGGATGTGCAGATGGGGGCCAGACGCTGGCTGAATCTGGGGGTGGTTAATTTGCAACCTTCAGAGTTGATGAAGTGGGCCTTGATGCTGGTCTTGGCCAGCTGGTTTGCCTCCCGGGAGGCCAGATCCATTCAGGAGCTTGCTATCGCGCTGGCACTGGCTGTGGTTCCTGCTGCACTGATCGTCAACCAGCCTGATTTGGGAACGACGCTGGTGCTGCTGTTTGCTGCAACATCGATGTTGATAGCCGCAGGACTTCCCTGGCACTGGTTTGGAATGGCTGTTGTTGGAGTTCTGGCATCGTTGCCTGCTTTATGGCATTTCATGCATGCTTACCAGAAGCAGCGGGTACTCACCCTGCTGGATCCACAGTCTGATCCTCTGGGGGCGGGCTACCATGTGATTCAATCAACCATTGCTATCGGCTCCGGTGGTCTGACGGGCAAGGGCTTTCTGCAAGGGACTCAGGGGCGGCTGCATTTTCTGCCCGAGCAGCATACCGATTTCATCTTTTCTGTACTGGCTGAAGAGGGTGGTTTTGTCGCGGTTATGCTGCTTCTGTTTTTGTACGCGCTCTTGATCATACGCATGCTGATGATCAGTACTCGTGCCCATAGTCGTTTTGCATCCCTGCTCTGTATCGGAGTCGCCTCAATATTCTTGCTCTATATTACAGTAAACATAGGCATGGTTTCCGGTCTGTTTCCTGTTGTGGGGCTTCCTCTTCCATTCATCAGTTACGGTGGATCTGCTCTGGTTACCATGCTGGCCGCCCTTGGGCTGGTGATGCGGGTAAGTATAGAGTCCAATGACAGGATTCCCTGGCAGCGTCCGGGTAGCCCGCTGGCCTAGGCTAACCTTTCACTTGGCTCAGGCCGCCATCCAGGCCGCACTCAGCAACCCCAGCGACAGGAGAGAGAAAGCAGCCTTGAGTATCAGACGTAATAGCTTATCGGCTACCGAAACATGTAAGCCTGCAGCCCATGACGTCGTTGGAGGTAGAATGAGCAATACGCCCAGCCAGGTGCCTGCAAGCAAGCTGTAGTGCTTCATGAGCAGACCATGCCAGTCTGACTCCATGGAGAGATTCAGGGTTACGGCTGAGGCCGCCATGATGGCTCCGCATGCTGCGGAAGTACCCACTGCATGGCGCAGGTCGATATGTCGCCTTAACAGGGGAACCAGCATGGTACCGCCGCCGATGCCGAGCAGGCCTGAGAGATAACCGATAGGCCAGGAAAGCAGTCTCAGTGACGGCCTGTTATTTTTCCGTTGTGTTTCAGACTTGCCATAATCATGCGCAACCAGTGCATTGAGTCCTGCCAGTCCCAACAGTACCAGCACCTGTGGCAGTAATAATGTACTCCAAAGTCCAAGGGACGCTCCGATGACCAGGCCTGGCAGCAGTTGAGTCAGGCTATCTCTGTCCACATGTTGAAGTCGCCAGTGAGCCCGTGCGGAGAAGAAGCCGGTAATGATAATTGCCACCATGCTGGCAAAGACATGGATGGCTATGCTTTCACCTGTTGTGGGCATCAGGGCATAAAACAGGGGTACATAGATCAGACCACCACCGACACCTGCCAATCCCGCCAGTGTACCGCCAATTACTCCTGCTCCCAAGCCGATTATCAGGCCATAAAGCAGAAGGAAAAGATCAATTTCAGCCATGGTTGTCAGGCTTTTGTGTGTTTGAACAAGAGGTAGTCCTGGTACTCCTCAATATCCATTTTACCAAGGATATACAGCTGCTGATCCTGCAGTGTGTCGGCATCTGATGTCCCGCTCTGTTCATTGTGGTGATCAGCCTGTTGCTGTCTGAGATCACTCTCCTGTTTTGAGCATTCAACAATCCGGGATATGGCAGCCTCTCTCCATGCATCTGCACTTGTGTAATGCTGTTGTTTCTTGTTCATACCGGGGCACCTGTCACTGTTTGTCGGGTTGCTGCAGATAATCGTTTAATAATATTTTACTTTGATTAAAAGCCAGCTCCAGCCTGTTGGTATAATGGTGCATTTCATCATGAGTGATGGAGTTGCCTATGGCCTCAATTTCATCGCAGAGGGAGACTACAGATTGTACACCCAGGGTGGCTGCGCATCCTTTGAAGCTGTGAATGTGTAAAAGGTAGTCGCTGATATTTTGATCGTGTGCGGCCAGCTTAAGTCGGGTAAGATGTTCTGTACTGCTGTTTTCAAAGGCGTGCAGTAGCAGTAGCCGCTTTTCAGGGGAGCGAATCAGTCCGAATAGCTCATGGATGGCCTTTTCATCAATGGGCGGATTCTGCTCAGCTTCCGGGCTGTTGATGCTTAAAGGCCCCTGCCTGTTTTGCAGAGGTTCCTCTGCGGCCTTGTTATTGCTACCCTGGCGGAATTTCCAGAACAGGGCGAAAGCCGTAAGAGCAGTGAAAAGTAGAAGCGGGAAAATCAGCCATGAAAATTGCATCGGCTTATACCAGCGGTAGAAAAGAGACGGGTTTCACCTCTTTTTCGGCCGGGCTTCATATTTCTGGCAGTTCATGTTGGACATGAGCTGGACATCATAACAGGGCAACAGTGCGGATTTGAACTTGAATGCTCTGCAGCCGTAGGGCTTGTACTGATCCCAGGTTACGAAATAGAAGCGGCAGCTCATACAGAGCGCCCTTTTGGGCTTGTTGTCCTGCTCAACCATCTTTATCCATCCACATCTACCCGCACCATATCATTTTCAACATGAACGGGAAATGTGTCGATAGCCTCATAAGCCGGGGGGGTGAGTGCTGCTCCGTTACGGATGCAGAAGCGGGCACCGTGACGCGGGCAGATAATCTGGTCGCCTTCACAGGCACCTGTGGCCAGCTCTCCACCATCATGTGTGCATACATCTTCAATGGCATAGAACTCACCATCAAGATTAAAGACGGCGATTTCGCAGTATGGAGTGCTGATGATTTTGCGGGACCCCGGTGGTAATTCGCTTGCTGGAGCAACATCAATCCATTCTGCCATGTTATCTCTCTCCTGGTTTTTTTCTTAGCCTGCTTTTCCATCCGGGCGTGGCCGCAGCAGAATGGATGTGTAACGAATACCGATAATGGTAAATGCGACAATCCAGCACGTTGCGCTGATGATGATGGCACTGTCAAGCAATTCAGGGTCGAACAGAGGTAGGAAAGCCCGGCTCAATGTAGCGATGAACATCAGAACAAATGCAGCCGGAATCCAGCGCAGGGCTTGCACAGGCCGACCTGTATGGCCAAGACCCACGCGAGTCATCATGCCTAGTGTGAACATAGCAATGGCTCCAATCGTCCATGCATGCAGAGCCTGCACGGTTGAAAAATCCAGAATCAGTGCCAGCCCATACATGATGAAGCCTGCAACCAGCCCGGCATAACCTGCAAGCAGTACCCACAGCATCGGTTCTCTCATCGCCTTTATATCAAACCAGCTGATTAGTCGTACGGCATGAACCAGAGCTGTTAAGAAAGCCGTATTAACGATGAGCCAGCCATTGTCGAGTGCAATCGTAGCAGCAAAGAGCAGCACAGATGGCAGTGCCAGTTTTTCAATCAGCTTGTTCTCTGCAGGTCTCTCCCCGATTGTGCGCTGCATAAAAAATGGTACCACGCGACCTGCCACAACGGTAATCAGTGCGATGATGGTGATGACAGCAATCTGCATGGCCTGAGAGGAAACTGCTTCCAACTGCCCCAGAGCCTCCATGTGGATGGCTGCATTACACACGCCAAGCATCAGTATCAGTAGCGGAATGGGAAAATTATGCGGCTGCTTTGCTTTCAGAATGGGTTTGAACAGAATGAAGGCAAGCAGGGGAAGGAACAGGCTATCCAGCAGGGCAAAAGCTGGCGGCGATAATAGTGGAACTGCCGAGAGTAGCCGTGGGGCCAGCCAGAGCAGCACCAGCAGTGCCAGTGCTGTACCCGTCGGTGTGGGCAGTCCTGTCCAGTTGCGAACCGATGTGAGCAGGAATCCAGCGATCACGGCTGTGGCATAACCGAATACCATCTCATGTGCATGCCAGAGCGGCAGGTCGAAATAGTTATCGTGCCAGATCTGGCCTGAAAAACCGATGGTCGAGACCAGCATCAATACTGCTGCTGACCAGATGCCTAGCAGGAAAAAGGGACGAAAACCCAGTGCCAGTGGTGCCCACTGCTTTGGTTCAGGGGTCTGTTCATCGGTCCCGATCTGGATATTGATAAAGCCTTTGCCGGACATCGGAATGGCTAGAACATGCCCAGTTGCAGGCGTGCTTCATCACTCATCATGGAGCGGTCCCATGTCGGGTCGAATGTCAGATCCACTTCTACATCGGAGACATTATCTACGCTGAGTACCTTGGCACGCACATCATCGACAATGAACGGGCCCATACCGCAGCCGGGCGCAGTCAGTGTCATGACGATATCAATATGATTGCCGCCCTCATCATTTTCTACGACATGAACGTCATAAACCAGGCCCAGATCTACGATGTTGACCGGAATTTCCGGGTCGTAACAGGTTTTTAGTGCTTCCCATATATCCTGTTCATCAACCGACCCGCCATCCATGTGTGGTTTGGCTTCTGTTGATTTGGAGGCAGTAGCTTCTGTGCCGAGTCCCAGCGCATCGGCATCTTTTCCCTCTATGCGAGCAAGATTGCCGCTTACACTGACAGTATAGGTTCCGCCCAGTTCCTGGGTAATCATTACCAGAGCTCCGGCAGGAATCGTGACCGGCGTGCCCAGTGGAATCAGGATGGCATCGACATCGCGGGTTGTGGTGATGGTATCGCCTGCATGGTTCATTCTGTTTTTGCCGCCTCTTTTGAGTCTTCAACTGCTGATTTCATGGTGTGCCAGCAGAGCGAGGCACATTTGATGCGGCTTGGGAACTCACGTACACCGGAAAGCACGGCCAGTTTCCCCAGTGCTTCTTCATCGGGTTCTTCATCCAGATCGGCTGTGACCATGTGCTGGAAGCCTTCAAAGCTCTGCTGGAACTCGCTTACCGGCTTGCCTTTGAGTGCTTCTGTCATCAGTGAGGCTGAAGCCACCGAAATTGCGCAGCCCTCGCCTTCAAAGGAGACATCTTCGATCAGGCCGTCATCGTTCACATTCAGGTAAACATGGAGTCTGTCGCCGCAGAGCGGATTATAGCCATCGGCCTCATGATTGAAGTGCTCAAGTTTTCCGTAATTGCGCGGGCTCTTGTTGTGGTCAACAATTACCTGTTGATATAGATCTCTTAAATCAAACATCCGGCCTCCGGGCCTCTTCTGTTGATACGGCTTCGGAGCATCCTGCCCTCTGCCTTAAACGCTCGACAAAAGCATCGTTTTGTTTCGCTTACGGGCTCGATATCTCGCCCGCCGCACATCCATCTGCGGAGCATCATGCAAATATATCCTGAGCTTTTTTCAGGGCAATAAACAGCGCATCGATCTCGGATTCCGTGTTATAAACCGAGAATGATGCACGAGCGGTTGCCGGCACCTTGAAGAACTGCATCACCGGCATCGCGCAGTGGTGTCCGGCACGAATGGCCACGCCCTCACGATCAACAATCGTACCGAGATCATGCGGGTGTACGCTTTTCAGTACAAAAGAGAGCACACATGCTTTCTCAGCGGCAGTACCAATCTGACGCAGCCCTTCAAGCCCTTGAGCTTTAGCCGTGGCATAAGCCAGCAGCTCTTTCTCACGCGCACCTATCGCATCAAAACCGATGGACTGGATATATTCGATAGCCTTGCCGAAACCGATCGCACCCGAGATATGCGGAGTGCCGGCCTCGAACTTGTAGGGGAGCTCGCTATATTCGGATTTTTCAAAGGTGACAATGCGAATCATATCGCCGCCACCCTGATAGGGTGGCATGGATTCCAGTATGGACTCCTTACCGATCAGCACACCGACACCGGTCGGGCCATACATCTTGTGCGCACTGGTGACGTAGAAATCCACATCAAGTGCCTGTACATCGACAGGCAGGTGAGCGGCGGCCTGCGCGCCATCAATAAGCACTCTGGCACCTGCGGCATGTGCTTTTTCTACAATGGAAGCGACTGGATTAATCGTACCCAGTGCATTGGACATATGTACGACACCGACAAGTTTGGTGCGCTCACTCAACAGCTTCTCGAATTCATCCATGATCAATTCGCCCTGCGCATTGATCGGGGCTACTTTCAGAATTGCACCGGTGCGCTCACAAAGCAGCTGCCAGGGCACGATATTGGAGTGGTGCTCCATGTGGGTGATCAGTATCTCATCACCGGCTTTGATATTGCTGTTACCCCATGAGGATGCAACCAGATTGATCGCTTCGGTGGTGCCGCGTGTGAAGATGACTTCACGCACAGAACGTGCATTGAAGAAGCCTGCAATAATCTTGCGAGCGCCTTCATACTTAGCCGTTGCTCGTTCGGAAAGCGCATGTACACCACGATGAACGTTGGCATTATCAAACGTGTAATAGTGGCTGATCGCGTCAATCACGCAGTGTGGCTTTTGTGTTGTGGCGGCGTTATCCAGATAGGCCAGCGGTTTACCATGGATCTTCTGGTCTAGAATCGGAAAGTCGCTTCTAATCTTATCAATATCAAACATATATAACCCTTTTTTACACAGCAGAGGATGTAGAGGGATATATGGCGTGTGGTTGCATTGCCAGATAAGCCTTTGCGACTGCATTTGAAGTATGCTGAATGTAATTATAATGATTCAAACAGATTCTCCTCTGTGTTCTCTGTGGTAAAACAGCTGTCATGCCAACAGGCCCTCGAGATCGGCGATGTTCGGTAGTTTGGCAAAGGCTGCTTCTTCTACATAACGGCGTACGGTCTGGTTACTCATTTTGGCCAGTATCTCATCGGCAAACGCGAAGGTAAGCATCTGTTTGGCCTCTTCTCCGGAGATACCGCGCGTTTTGAGGTAAAACAGCTGGTTTTTATCCAGTTGCCCGACCGTGACACCATGCGCACATTTGACATCGTCATTGAAAATCTCAAGTTCCGGTTTGGTATCGATCTCGGCATGTTTGGATAAAAGAAGATTGGCATTGTGTTGTGCTGAATCGGTTTTTATCGCACCTTCGGCGACCACGATCTTGCCGTTGAATACGCCATGGGAGCGTCCATCGAGCACAGCGCGATAGTTTTCACGGCTCACGCAATGCGGTGCGTTATGATCAATGCGGGTGTGATGGTCGATATGCTGGCGATTGGATGCCACAAACAGACCATTAAGCTCAGTGCGGGAACCCGGCTCCTGAAGTTCGTTCACCACATCAACACGGGAAAGCATGCCTCCGAGTTCGGTTGCATGCAGGGTGTAGGATGAATCGCGTTTCTGGGAGATCTCTACTCTCCCCAGATGGCACTGTTTGGCGGCCTCCATCTGCAGGCGGTAATGTTCACAAGTGCTGTTTTCATCCAGGCGAATGGCTGTGACACTGTTGGTCACTCCTGCTTCATCATGGTCACCGGAAAAATGTTCGATGATCTGGATCTCACAGGATTTCCCCATGCTGATACCGGTACGCATATGACTGGTGCCGCCACTATTCAGGTGCAGGATATAGAGAGGTTTGTCGAGTTTCAGGTTGTCGGGCACACAGATGCAGGCACCATCGCTTGCCAGTGCACTGTTTGCGGCAACGACACCGCTGCTCAGCGGTGCATCTGCCTGATATGCGATCAGTTCAACCGCTTTCTCCGGCTCATCCTGAATCAAGCTGGCCAGTGTCGTGATAGTGATTGAGCCTGGCAGATCGGACGCTTCAGCATCAAAGTGGCCATTTACGAAGAGCAGGGTGTAGGCATCCAGCTCAGGGATAGCGAAACCTGTGGTTTGCATCTCTTTCTTTGCAGTCACCTGCCACCATTGATCACCAAGCAGTGCGCTGATGCGGGAGAGGTCAGTATATTTCCAGTCTTCATCGCGAGTGGTCGGCAGGCCCCGGGCTTCAAAAGCCTGAGAAGCCGTTTCCCGAATGCTGTTCAGAGTTGAGCTCATGCAGCGGCCTCTTCTCTGACCCAGTCGTAACCGCGCTCTTCAAGTTCCAGAGCGAGCTCTTTGCCACCGGACTTGAGGATTTTTCCATCGGCCAGTACATGTACGAAATCAGGTTTGATGTAATCAAGCAGGCGCTGGTAATGGGTCACCATGACTACCGCACGATCTTCGCTGCGCAGATGATTTACACCATTGGCAACGATGCGCAGGGCATCAATATCCAGCCCTGAATCGGTCTCATCCAGCAGCGCCAGAGATGGCTCGAGTACAGCCATCTGGAAGATCTCGTTGCGTTTCTTCTCGCCGCCGGAGAAACCTTCGTTTACACCGCGGGAGAGGAATGACTGATCCAGCTCAACCAGTTTAGCTTTCTCTCTGACAATCTTCAGAAAATCAATAGCATCGAGTTCCTGTAACCCCTGATGTTTGCGCTTGGCATTTACACCGGCTTTAAGCAGATAGGTGTTATTCACACCCGGGATTTCAACCGGATACTGGAATGCCAGAAAAACACCTTCCCAGGAGCGTTCTTCAGGAGTCAACGCCAGCAGGTCTTTGCCTTTGTAGGTGATGGAGCCCTTGGTGACTTTATAACCGTCACGGCCGGCAATGATATTGGAGAGGGTGGACTTGCCTGATCCGTTAGGGCCCATGATGGCGTGTACTTCACCGGCATTAATCTCCAGATTAATACCTTTCAGGATTGATTTTCCATCTACCGAGGCGTGTAAGTTTTCAATTTTTATCATCATTAAATACCCTTTTACCGCAGAGGACACAGAGGGCGCAGATGAGGGCTTTAAAACCCTTCACTTTGCCACTGTGACTCAGCAGTACAAATTCTATCGCAACGAAATATCTGACTTTCCTTTACGTCCTTCGCGTTCTCTGCGGTGCAAGCTCTATTTAACCTACTGCGCCTTCGAGAGACACTTCCATTAACCTGTTTGCTTCCACTGCAAATTCCATCGGCAGTTCATTAAATACGTCCTTGCAGAAGCCGTTCACAATCATATTCACTGCATCCTCTTCCGAGATGCCGCGGCTCTGACAGTAAAAGAGCTGGTCTTCACCGATTCTTGAAGTGGTAGCTTCATGCTCCATCGTTGCTGACGGGTTTTTCACCTCCACATAGGGGAAGGTGTGGGCACCACATGTGTCACCGATCAGCAGTGAGTCACACTGGGTGAAGTTGCGCGCACCTTCTGCCGACTTGGCTATGCGTACCAGCCCGCGATAAGACTGCTGGCCGCGGCCGGCAGAGATACCCTTGGAAACGATGGTGCTTTTGGTATTTTTGCCGATATGGATCATCTTCGTGCCCGTATCGGCCTGCTGACACATCTTGGTCAGGGCAACCGAGTAGAATTCACCGACCGAATCATCGCCGCGCAAGACACAGCTTGGATATTTCCAGGTAATAGCACTGCCTGTTTCCACCTGTGTCCACGATACCTTGGCACGATCACCGATGCAGTCCGCACGTTTGGTGACGAAGTTGTAGATACCGCCAACACCGTTCTCATCGCCCGGGTACCAGTTCTGCACGGTTGAATATTTGATCTGGGCATCATCGAGTATCACCAGTTCCACCACGGCTGCATGCAGCTGGTTTTCATCGCGCTGGGGTGCAGTACACCCTTCCAGATAGGAGACGTAAGAGCCTTCATCGGCAATAATCAGTGTGCGTTCGAACTGACCTGTATTCAACGCATTGATGCGAAAATAGGTGGAGAGCTCCATCGGGCAGCGTACACCTTTAGGGATGTATACGAATGAACCATCGGTAAATACGGCGGAATTCAGCGCCGCATAAAAGTTATCGCCGGTAGGCACGACGGTGCCCAGATACTGCTGTACCAGTTCAGGGTACTCCTGCACCGCTTCCGAGATCGGGCAGAAGATCACGCCTGCATCTTTGAGCTTGCCTTTGAATGTCGTGGCAACCGATACCGAATCGAATACTGCATCAACGGCAACACCTGCGAGAAACTCCTGTTCACGCAGCGGAATACCCAGCTTGGCATAGGTTTCCAAAAGCTTCGGATCCACTTCATCCAGACTCTTCGGGCCATCTTCCTGTGACTTTGGTGCGGAATAATAGGAGACGGATTGATAATCAATCGGTGGATAGGTGACATTCGGCCAGTGCGGCTCAGTCATCGTCTGCCAGTGGCGGAATGCTTCCAGACGCCAGTTCAGAAGCCATTCCGGCTCATCCTTTTTGGCCGAGATATGACGAATGACATTCTCATCAAGGCCGGGAGGGAGTGTGTCGGTTTCTATGTCGGTGACAAAGCCGGCTTCGTATTCACGGTTGGTGAATTCTTCAGGTTTACGTTCCTGTTTGGTCTCAGACATGATGCACCTTCGATATGGCTATGCCGCGCTGCAGGCGGAATATGGGTATAAAATCCTGTTCGGTCATGTTGGCCAGAGAGATATCTTCCAGTGCCTGACCAACGGCTTGATTGATGCGTTTCCAGCTGCTGCTGGTGGAACAGACTGCATGCTGATCGCATGAGCTGTCATCGAGATTACACTCGGTCAGCGCAATGGAGCCTTCAAATACATTAATGATATCACGGACATTAATTTCGGAGGCAGGGCGGGTCAGACGGTAACCGCCTTTTGCCCCGCGGGTGGAGTCCAGCAATCCTTCATGCAGCAGCATTTGAAGAATCTTGCTCACCGTTGGTGATGGAATGCGGGTCACTTCGGCCAGTTCACCGGCAGCAAAGCGTTCCTGATCCGATGCCGCCATATGCGTCATCAGCAGGATTCCGTAGTCCGTCAATTTGGTCAATCTGAGCATGGACACCTCTTAAAGGCGACCATTCTAGTCTTATATCCAATTCGGAACAATATGGTATGGATTATGGTTATTCTTTTTTGATGGGTTAAGGGGTGTTCTGAACCGCCTGCATCGGCTCAGGCGGCCATTCAGTCAGAGCGGGAGCTACCCATGCACCCATTGTAGACTATCACTTGGCAAGAGTGATTAGCCTGATATGCGATAGCAGTTCCGGCCACTTTCTTTGGCTTGATACATGGCAGCATCGGCTGTGCTCACAAGGTTTTCCAGGTCACTCTCTTTTGAAGATGCCAGGCATATACCGATACTTACGCCCATGGTGTATTGAGATCCTTTCAGAATCAGTGGTTGTCCGATGGCAGAGATCACCTTTTCAGCCATCTTGCAGGCAGCCTCTTCAGAGCTGACATCAAGAAGAATGATGCTGAATTCATCTCCCCCAAGACGGGCAGCAGTATCAGACGCACGAATACATTTCTGCAGTCGATTGCTTACCTCGATGAGCGCCTGGTCACCCCACTCATGCCCCAGTTCATCATTAATAGGCTTGAAGTGGTCAAGATCCAGCATCAGTACGGCCATCAGACTCTTGTTGCGATGGACGTAAGCCAGGGCCTGCTGCAGGCGGTCATAAAACAGCGCACGGTTGGGCAGGCCGGTAAGATGGTCATGATAGGCCATTTGCCTGATCTTCTCTTCTGCAGACTTGCGGGCCGTGATATCGCGGATGATGCCGACAAAGTAGCGGGAGTCATCAGTGATCACTTCACTGACTGCCAGTTCCATCGGGAAGCTTGAGCCATCTTTGTGGCAGCCAACCACCTCAGATCCTATGCCGATCACCTTCTTCTCTCCTGTTTTATGGTAGTGGCCAAGGTAGCCGTCATGATTGCTGCGATAGGGCTCAGGCATCAGTATCTTTACATTCTGCCCTATCAGCTCCGGTTCGCTGTATCCGAATATGTTCTGTGCCGCCGGGTTAACGGATTCGATCCTGCCTCGCTCATTGATGGTGATAATGCCCTCAAGGATATTATTAATCACTGCAGCGAGCTTTTTCTTTTCATCAATGGTCTGCTGTTCGGAAGCCTTGCGTTCGGTAATGTCCGTTCGTATTGCTACGTAGCGTTCAGGCTCTCCTGTTTTATCCAGAAAGGGCACGATGGTTTGATCCACCCAGTAGTCGCTGCCATCCTTTTTACGGTTTTTCATCTCTCCGTTCCATACCTGCCCTTTGCTGATGGTGTCCCACATCTGTTTGAAGAAGGCGGCAGGATGATAGCCGGAATTTACTAGCTTGTGAGTCTGTCCAATCGTCTCCTCCCGCGTGTACTGGCTGTTCTCGCAGAACTTGTCGTTGACATAGGTTATAATGCCTGAGGTATCGGTGGTCACCACAATAGCATGCTGATCCAGGGCAAAGCGCTGAAAGTTGACATCGGCAAGTAGTCGTTTGCTTTCAACCTCCGACGTGCGCAGCCGGATAAACAGCCATATCACATAAGTCAGCAACAGCACGGCCAGGGCATAGAGGATGATACGATAACGATTGGCCTGACTAAGTAGTTGGTCGTAATGCTGATGGTAGGCGTTGTAGATTTTCGAAATCGCCGGCGTGGTGGGTATGGCGATCAGTGCATTAGCCCGGCTTTCTACGCTATCCCGATATAGCAGGACGCGTTCAGCATGGTGTAACAGGCTAACCAGCTGTTCCGACTGATCATGTGCATGATGAAGCGTATCAAGTAGTGCGGTTATACGTCTCATTAGTTGGGCATCAGGACGAATAGAGTAGAGCAGAGTATCACGCGATAATGCATTCAGCTTGATTTTGGTCGATACTAGCCTTTCAGGGAAGCTGTCAACACCATAGGGCAGGTAGGTCAGCGAATTCCGCAAAATTGAGTTGTGGGATTTAAAGGTCTCCATGGCCCGGATCTTTTCATTAAACAGCGTTTCGAAACGGTCAATGTGCGTGCTGATGCGGGGATTTCCCCGCTGATACAAACCGTTGCTTTCCATTTTCAGGTCAAGCAGCAGTTTCAGTACCTCCTTCTGCTGGAAAACCAGCCGGTCATAATGGGAGGATGTGTTCTCCTTTGCCTGTAGTACACTCTGATTGAGTAGCGCGTCATGGTGGATCAGCTGCTGGATATCGCCTGTAATACGGTTATGTATTTCTGGGTCGGCAATGCGTGTTTTTTGCAGCAGAAAAACCAGAGCTGCAACAACGCAGCATATCGTAAAAAGTGGTAGCCACTTTTGCATGCTCATGGCTGCAGCCTGTTACCGTTATAGTCACCAACCAGAGAGTCGAGAAAGACGATGATCATCTCGATTTCATGTTCAGATATATCTCTATCAAGCTGGTATTTGGCCATAATGCGTATGGCCTCCTCAAGCGTATCGGCGCTGCCGTTGTGGAAGTAAGGGGCTGTCAGTGTGGCCAGTCGCAGGCTGGGGACCAGGAATACATGCCTGTCCTCCTCCAGTCCGGTTACATTGAAACGGCCAAAATCAGCCTGATTGTCGACAGGGTGATCGGCGAAATAATCCTTGGCGACACCGAAGCGCTGATACATGTTACCGCCGACATTTGCCCCCTGGTGGCAGGAGGTGCAGCCATACCCCTTGAATATCAGGTAGCCTCGCTTTGCTTCGGCAGAAATCGCATTGGTTTCGCCGCGGAGAAAGCGGTCGAATGGGCTGTTGAGGGTAATCAGTGTGCGCTCAAACGTGGCAATTGCATCCTTGATATTGTCGCTGGTGATGTCGTCGGCATATAGCCTCGAGAAGGCGTCGAGATAAGCGGTATCCGTACTCAACTTGGCAATAATAACGGGCCAGTCGGAGCCCAGTTCCGTAGGGCTGTGGACAGGGCCATCAATCTGTTTCTCCAGCGTGGAGGCTCTTCCGTCCCAGAATTGACTAATATTCAACGCCGCATTAAATACCGTAGGTGCATTAACCAGGCCCGCTTCGCCATGGATGCCAATGGAGCGAGGCATACTATCCGATCCAGCCGTCGTCAGGCTATGGCAGTGGGTGCAGCTGATGCTGTTGTCGGCTGACAGGCGCGGCTCATGAAACAGGCTTTTGCCCAGAGCGACCTTTTCTGCATTCAATGCTGGCGGGGTTGGCACCGGCTGAATCGGTTCATCGATAAATGGCTGGGTCGGAGGCTCTTCCATGACCTGGTTGGTAGTTAGCCCCTCTTCATGCATCCATTCTACAAACCCGAAGGCAATGACAAAGAACGCTGCGAAAAAGACCAGAATAATCGTATGTTTTTTCATATTCATGCCTCCTCCTGAAGCTGGCGTGCTCCTGCCCTGTTGAGCCTGTGTAAGACCAATAGAAAAGGATACTCCTGATAAAAGCCATAGTCCATGAAGTATGGCCAAAATTTGAGAACAAGCCCTTCATCGCTGGAAGGTCAAGGTTAAAGGAGGTTAAAGAGAATGCTACCCTTTCAGGTCAAAATAGGACAAGTGAACGCTGTAGTCAAAAACGAATGGCTCAATGAGCTGCTTGCCAAAGCGGGTTGTTGGGTTTTGAACCCATTATTGGAGCCCTTTATGAAGCTGGCCAGCCATTGCTCAAAAACTATGGTGCATTGAAAATTGCGCTGGAATCGGTCGACATCAAAGGTTATCAATGATTAACTGCCTTATGCTTATTACAATCACCCTCAGACCATGTCTGAACCCATCGTTATGGTAGACCGGAGCCTGCTGCGGATTCCTTTTGATGACAGCGACAGGACTGTATCACTTGCGGATCTGCTTGATGGTCTTGGTGTGTCCGTGCCTGGTGAGTGCGGCGGTGTCGGCAAGTGCGGCTTCTGCCTTGTGAGGATTGTATCCGGGCTGTGTTCTCCACCCACGCCTGCTGAGTACTCCACGCTTGATGAGGATGAGATCAGAGATGGCTACCGACTGGCATGTCAGGTCAGGGTGCAGGGCGACATTGAATTGAGCCTTGGAGAGCAGTCACGGGGGTAGCCCAGCGTTTGAGGCTCAATCTATGGCATTAACTTTGCTTGGAATTATCAGTCAGTAATTGTGATGGGGTGCGCTATGAGTCAGCTGCAGGGTTTATCATTCACTTCGAGCCTGCTCTAACATGATCCGGGATCTCTCATGATGCCTAAATCAACCCTGCTCTGGAAGTTGGCGATACCTGTACCGATAGCCATCATGCTTTCGATTGTTTTTGCACTGATCTACTTGCCAGACTACTTTGAAGAGAATGCGCGTATGGATGCAACGCACTCAGCTGAACAGATTGCAGGGCAGTACAAAATTTTTCGAGCCTATTACACCAAAAATGTCGTTAAAAAGGTGCTGGCTGCAGGTGGTATTGAGCTGGGGTATGATCATGAGGGTGTGCAAAACACCATTCCGCTTCCTGCAACACTTATCCATGATGTCAGCGACCTGCTTGCCGGTCACGATACAAGCATCAAGCTCTATAGTCCTTACCCGTTTCCCAACCGTCAAAACCGGGAGTTGGATGAGTTTGAACTCAAAGCCTGGAAAGAGCTTTCTAAGAATCCGGAGAAGGCGTTTGTTGAAATGGAAATGAAGGACGGCCATGAATATGTTCGGGTAGGCATTGCTGATACCATGGTTTCCCAGGTGTGCGTGAACTGCCATAACAGTCGCTCAGATACGCCGAAAGCAGACTGGAAGCAGGGTGATCTTCGCGGCGTGCTGGAAGTCTCGACTCTGATTGATGGTCAGCTGGCAAGGGGTGATGAAACCAATACGGTTATTATATCCGCTCTTGTTATCGTGGGTACGATCCTGACCCTTATTGCTGTTATAACGGCATTAAAGATGAGTTCATCCATAGGAACGCTGCTCGCGGCCATGAATCAGCTGGCGAAGGGTGATTATAATCGTGAGCTGAAGGTGAAGGAATCAACGGATGAGCTTGGTCAGTTAGGTGTAGGGCTGAATGCGTTACGCCGAGCGTTAAAAGATGCCGATGAGGGTAGACAGTCCCGTGATGTTGAGAAGCGGGAGCAGAATGAGCAAAGGCGTCGTATGGAAGTTCGAGATGTCGAGCTTAAGGTGGCAAAAGATTTTGAAAAGAATATTGGTTCGCTGGTTGCTGTCCTGACTGAAGAGTCATCAAGCGTTCAGGAGTCAGCCGACGAGCTGGCAAAAATTGCCCATTTGTTACACGGTGAGTCACAGAATGTTGCCAATGGCGTAGAGTTGACTACTGAATATGTTAGCAGTACTGCGGTTGCCGTTGAGGAGATGAGTACGTCTATCGCCGATATTTCCCGGCAGCTTTCAGAAGCCCTGAATGTCTCGGAGCAGGCGGTTGCTGAGGCCGCATCCACTCATACCATGGTGCAGCGGCTGACTTCAGCATCTGAAGAGATAGGTTCCGTGGTTGCCATGATCTCCGCGATTGCAGAGCAAACCAATCTGCTTGCCCTGAATGCAGGCATAGAAGCCGCCAGAGCGGGTGATGCAGGGCGTGGTTTCGCCGTTGTCGCAGGGGAGGTCAAGGCGCTGGCCAATCAGACCTCGCGGGCGACTGAAAAGATACGTTTGCAAATCGCCGAGATTCAGTCTGAAAGCCATCATGCATCGCTGGCGATTGGTTCGATTGGCGGAACCATCCAGAAGGTGAATGAGTTCAGCCAGCAGCTTTCCGGGGCCATGGATGAGCAGAGCAGTGCCATCCATGAAATCGCAAGTGGTGCACAGTATGCCACCTCCAAAATGCTGGATGTTCAGCCTTCGGTTGAGAGTCTCTCCAATGCTGCTTCCCAAGTGAATGCTGCATCCGATAATATGCTGGATACTGCTTCGTCCATGGCTGAAAGTACCCAGGGAGTTAGCAATCAGATCGAAGCATTTGTGGACGGGCTGAAAAAAAAGAGTTGAGGCAGCAAAGCAGGGCCGGATGCTTTAATGCTTGATCGAGATATTGATTGGATGAGCCCAGATGCTCATTATTTCAGCTGACTTCTTTCCACATTCCAGACACTCCAATGGACAGCTCCAGCTCTTCAGGAAATCTTTTGATAGCAGGCTGTTACATGTTGAACTTGTCATGGATGGCCCCTGCTTCTCACACTGCGTTATTGCATTGGCTATCTCGATGAGCTTTTCCGGGGCGTATGGTTTGTTCAGGAAAAGGCAGGGGGACTTGTTGAATGCCCGATTGTTTTCATGGAAGCCGGAAATAACCACGAATCGTTGCTCTGGGAATCTCTTGCGCACGTTATCAATGAGGGTATAGCCATCCATTTCAGGCATGCGGATGTCTGTGAAAATGGCCGCAGGAGGTACATAGCTCTCATCACGAACAAGGTCAAGGTATGTGGCTGGATTTGAATAAGAGAGGGCTTGATAGCCAGCGTAGTTGAGTAGCTCTACGGCCAGCTCACGTAGTGCCTCTTCATCATCTATAACATGAAACATCTCTTCATGCTGACCGTGAGGGGTGATGAAACAACCACGCATTTTAGTCAGTATTTACGTTTCAATATACATTTGTCATCTCAAGGGGCTGTCTCCATTGTCATGCCGGAGGCAGCCTCTGTTTCAGCTTATACGAAGCTGCTGACTATACTCGATATTCCGATGGCTACGAATGATGCAAAAAAGATGATATTGCGAGGCTTTTCATATTCACTGAATTCCGTTTCCTGATTATTGATGTACTTTGTTTTCGTTTTCTCTGCCATGCTGCTTCCATCATGGATCACTGTTTAGCTTCCTCTTCCTTGAGGGAGGTGGAACTGTAATCAGGGAGGCGTGCTTTTTTATCCGGAGTAATATGGTATCGATACGATCTATCGAAGTTTGAAGGAGGTCGAGCTGGAGGGTGTGCCTATGGAGTGGCTGAAGCCTTGAGTTCAATCGGTGGCAATGCCGGGCTCAGGCCTGTACCTCGTACAGGGGTTCGGTAGGGCTGTTGTTATCGCTCTTTGATGACGATGGTGTTTGCAAACTTGTCGTGCCAGCCCTGTTTGCGTCTGTCAAAAGCAACCCAGATCAGACCTGCAGCAAAGGCGAGGGATGAGATGTGATGGGTGAAAAAACGGATAATGAACTGGCGTGTGGTGGGGTGTGCGCCGCTCTCTGCATCGACTATCTTAAGGCGGAGCATGATCTTGCCGGGAGTTGCAGCGCGACAGATCCAGTATGTGATGATGGCGATGGCCGGCAGGCCCCATGAAATCAGATAGTCCCAGGCGCCGGATAGCGTCAGACCACGGGTGAAGTATTGCTCACCATAGATGGAGTAGAGCAGAGGCGTGGTGAGCATGAGGATCAACACGGTATCCACCAGTGCTGCTGCCGTCCTGATCCAGAAGCCGGCGTATGCAATGTGGGTCTGTGGGGTGAGGGGTGATTCCCTGTTTCCGGGCATGAGCTAGTCAGGGGCCTTGTTACCCAGGAAGGTGAATCGGGGCACCGTTTTTCCTTCCAGCTCTGTCATCTCGAGAAACATATCAAGCGGCCTTACCCAGACACCTGAGTCGCCGTATAGGGGGCGATAGACCACGAGTTGTTCCTGAGTTTCAGAGTGCCGGGCTACGGCCATGACCTTATACTCACCGCCTTTAAAGTGTCTGTAGAGCCCTGGTTGAAGTTCTGCCACGTTGGTTCCTCCTTTGGGGTAAGTTCTGACTAATGATCACTTTCGGGAGGTTGAGGAGGCTGTGTGTCCGGAAAGAGGCTTAGCCGCGAGGGAGGAAAGAGGCAGGGTTGATCAATTTGCCAAAACGGCGCACCTCATAGTGCAGATGTGGGCCGGTGGAGCGACCGCTCGAACCGATACGGCCAAGCAGTGCGTTGTAGTCCACCACATCACCTACATTGACCAGCAGACTCCCCATATGAGCATAGCGGGTTTTGTAGCCGTGACCGTGTTCAATATCTGCCACGTAGCCGAAATCTTTCATCTTGCCGGCAAAGGTGACCACACCGCGACTGGCCGAGAGGATCGGTGCACCGTATCTGTTGGCAATGTCGATACCGTAATGTTGGGTGGGGCTACCGTTAAATGGATCGAAGCGCGGACCGAACCGGGAGCTGATCCAGCCGCCTTCGGTGGGCCATGCATGGGGCCTTGCGGCCAGCACATCGCGCTTGTTTTCCAGTATGAAGTCGACACTGGTCAGCTGCGTGCTTAGTTGTTTCAGACGCTCATCAAGATGTTTGATGCGGTCTTCAAGGTCAAGGCCGGATTGCTGTAGTATCGGCTGTTGTCGTGGTCCACCAACAGCAGGTTCAAGACCAAAATCGAATTCAGCTTTATCCAGTGAGGCTACATCAACCAATCTGGTTCCCAGCATATCAAGACGGGACATGCGCGCCTGCATCTGTCCAAGGGTGCGTGCATATAAGGCCAGTTTTTGTTCATCGGCCAGCATTTTCTGTTTGAATGCTGCCAGCTTCGCATCCTTGCGCAGCTGGGCATGATCCAGCGCTCGCTGTGTTTGCTGCAGTGTTATGGAGAGTTGCTGTGTCTGGTAGGCGCTGAAAGTGCCCCAGATGCCAGAAACCAGGGCCGCAGAAAGCAGACATAATCCCGCGATCATGGCCTTGCGATCCATGACGATGCCAAACAGCTGACCTGAAGAGGAGGAAGATATCATCAATGATTTTTTTAACTTCAGCAAACAGTCTCCATGGCTATCTCTGAACTCCAATCATTGAGTTCGTGCGTGCCTGTTTAAGTTATTCATTTTGCAATTTACGCCGCAAACTTAACTTAATTGACTGATTTCTCAAAGTTTTTATGCTTGCACCATGCAATCGAGCAATCAATCAGCGCAAAACACCACCATTTATCGTCACTGTATGCAGCAACTTATCCATGACGCGCTGCTCCATGAGCAGTCAGGTTGCGATGGTTTCCTTGCAGGCTCAGGGTTTATGATTGAGTCGGCTATCACTGGCTCTGCTTCTGAAGCAGATATAGCCAGCCTTGGCTTGAAAGGCATTTATCAGGCAACAGATACCCGGGGTCAGCTGGACCGGGCAAAGAGTGTTATACTGCAACGGCGGTTTGAGTGTCTAACCGGTTCGACTCCCGATTATTTTATGCTTTTACAGTGTGGCAACAAGGGACGGGTGGATGCCCTGCTATTCGCTGATGCCGATCAGCAGCAGCCTTTGGAGTTGGATATGCAGGAGGATGGTGACCTGTACCCCGTCCCCGCCAGCCGTTAGGCTTTAGCGCATGCGAATCTGTCATATAGGACTGAACCATAAAACCGCACCGGTTGAGTTGCGCGAGCGCCTTGCTGTGGCTGAAACAGATATTTCCGCTATTCTACAGCAGCGTATTGAGCACCCTGCTATTCGCGAGGCGGCCCTGCTTTCTACCTGTAACCGGGTGGAGATGACGGTTGTGACGCATGACCCTGACGCTGCGATAGCTGCTGTGCATGGCTGGTTTGCAGAGAAATCCGGGATGAATCTGGATCAGGTGTGTGATCACCTTTATTCCTACACAACAGACCGCTCTATTCAGCATCTGTTTGCTGTAGCTTCGGGGCTTGATTCACTTGTACTGGGCGAGCCTCAGATACTTGGGCAGGTAAAGTCATCGTATGAACAAGCTCTGGCAGCAGGTACTGCAGGGCATGTGTTACACCGATTATACCAGTCCACCTTTGCTGCAGCCAAGCGGGCCAGGACAGAAACTGCTATAGGCAAACAGGCCGTTAATATTTCATCCTGTGCTGTGGAGCTGGCTAAACACATCTTTGGCGATCTGGCTGGAAAAACGGTACTTCTGATGGGAGCCGGCGAAATGGCTGAGCTGGCCGCCACCCACTTCAGAGCCAACGGATGCACGGATATTCTGGTTGCCAACCGTACACTGGAACGCGCGCAGAATCTGGCGCTTGAGTATGAAGGGCATGCCCTGACAATGGAGCAGCTGCCTGATTATCTCGATGCGGCAGATGTGGTGGTTTCCAGTACCGGTGCAAGTACTTTTGTTTTGCTGCCCGATGTGGTCAAGCAGGCGATGAAGAAGCGCAAAGGCAATCCGATGTTTCTCGTAGATATTGCCGTGCCGCGCGATATTGATCCACGCATCGGTGATATTGATGGCGCATACCTGTATGATATTGATGATCTTCAGCAGGTGGTTCAAGGGAACGTGGAACACAGGCAGGAAGAGGCGGAGCAGGCCCGTGAGATCCTGAAGGAAGAGGCGCTCTCTTTTCTGGGTTGGTTAAAATCACTGGAGTCGGTGCCGCTGATTCGTAATATTCAGCAGCAGATGGAGCAGCGTCGGCAGGAAGAGCTGGAAAAAGCCATGCGCTATATGAAGGATTTTGATGCCGGGCAGATCGAAGCTGTCGAGCGATTCAGCAAAGCCATGATGAAGCGTTATATGCACCCAACATTGCAGGCATTGAAGATACTGCCCGATGATATTGAAGGCGACCTGCTTATGGGAGCGACTACGCGCCTGTTTGGTCTGGATAAACCGCAGGCAAATCAACTGACCGTGGTTACCGGTACAAAGGGGAAGAATGAACACACGTCTGGATAATATTCTCAGGCGACGTGAAGAGGTCGCTATACTGCTATCCGACCCCGACGTCACTTCTGATAATCAGCGCTACACCAAGCTCTCCCGCGAATTTTCAGAAATTGAGCCGGTTGCCGAAGAGGCCCAACATTATCTGCAGCTATCTCGAGAATTGGAAGATAATCAGGAGATGATTGCTGACCCTGATTGTGATGTGGAGCTTAAGGAGTTGGCCAATGGCGAGATTCTGGAGCTCAAAGCCGCCATACGCGCAAGTGATGAAAAACTCTCCCTGCTGTTACTCCCCAAGGATCCCAATGATACCCGCGACATCATTCTTGAGATCCGTGCGGGCACCGGTGGTGATGAAGCAGCGCTCTTTGCGGCCAATCTTTTTCGTATGTACTGTAGGTATGCAGAAACTTTGGGCTTTAAGGTGGAGATACTCTCGGGTAATGGGACCGGCATAGGCGGTTATAAAGAGGTGATTGCCCAGATCAGCGGTCAGGGTGTGTTTTCCAGGTTTAAATTTGAATCCGGTGTACATCGGGTGCAGCGGGTGCCGGAGACCGAGTCCGGTGGCCGCATCCATACATCGGCATGTACCGTGGCTGTGCTGCCCCTGGCTGAAGAGGTGGATATTGCGATTCACCCTGATGATATCCGTATCGATGTTTACCGCGCCTCGGGAGCCGGTGGTCAGCATGTGAATAAAACAGAGTCTGCTGTGCGTATTACGCATGCTCCAAGTGGTCTGGTTGTGACTTGCCAGGATCAGGCCAGCCAGCATAAAAACAAGGCGCAGGCGATGAAGGTGCTACAGGCCCGTCTGTTTGATAAAGAGCAGTCAGAAGCCAATGCAGAGCGTGCTGAAGCACGCAAAGACATGGTTGGATCCGGTGATCGTTCTGAGCGTATTCGTACATATAATTACCCGCAGGGGCGGGTGACAGATCATCGTATCAATTTGACGCTATATAAGCTGGATCAGATTATGGGCGGTGAAATGGATGAGTTGATTGGTGCATTGCTTACCCACCATCAAGCCGAGCTGCTGGCCTCCCAGGGATAAGAGACAATGACAACTCGTGAACTTCTTCGCCATGCGACCGTGGCACTGCGGGGTGCCGGTTGCGATGCACCCAGGCTGGATGCGGAGCTGTTGTTAATGTTTGTATGGGGGCTTGCCCGAACAGATCTTATTGTTCGCGCCCTTGATGAGGTGCCTGAGGATATATGTGAAGCATTTGAGGAAAAGCTGGAGCGCCGGAAAAAACGTGAACCTGTGGCTTATATCCTCGGAGAAAAAGAGTTCTGGTCCCGCCGTTTTGAAGTTTCAGCCGATGTTCTGATTCCACGACCTGAGACTGAACATATGATTGAGGCAGTGCTCGAATCATTTCCCGATCAGAAGGGCAGTTACCGGTTTTGTGATATTGGCACAGGCTCCGGCTGCATTGCGATTACATTGGCATGCGAATATCCGAATGCACATGTGACAGCGACCGATATTTCTGAGCGCGCGCTAAAGCTTGCAAAAGCAAATGCTGTGAGGCTGGGTGTTGAGTCGCGCATGAGTTTTCGGAAAGGGGACATGCTGAATGCGCTTAAACAAGAGGACGGCCCCTATGATGCCGTTGTTTCTAACCCTCCTTATGTGGCCCTGCATGAAATGGAGCTGCTGGAGGCAGAGCTTGGCCATGAGCCGAAACATGCGCTGACTGATGGCCGGGATGGCTTATCATTTTTATCCACTATCCTGGATGCGGCGCCGAAACGATTGCAGCGTAATGGATGCATTATTGTGGAAACAGGCCTGTGCGGACTACCCGAAACCCCCGGAATATTGCAGCTGGATAAAACCATCTATGACCTTGCCGGGCTGCTGCGTGGAGCGCGTTACCGGTTTGTCAGCTAACGAGGCTTATTGTTGGATCAGTTTGAACTGTAGCGCTTCGTATACCGCTTCTGAGCGGGAGCGTACGCCAAGTTTTTTATAAACACGTTTGCCATAGGTCTTGGCTGTGGAGGTGCTGCACTCCAGTACTTCCGCTATTTCGGTGTAGTTATAGCCTTTGTAGAGCATCTGCAGTACCTCCATCTCTCTGCTGGAGAGGTTTCGGTCGCCTGAGATGTTGGAGTCCTGTTCATCGGTGTCGGGCTCACCTGTGGCTTCATTGAGTATATTCTCGACGGTTGAGATCAATTCATGCTGTTTTACCGGCTTGGTGAGATAGTCGGAGGCCTTGATACGCAGGGCCTGAACTGCCGAATGGGTGCAAGGGTAGCTGGTCATAATCACAATGCCGCAGTGTTTACAGACTGTGCGTATGTATTCGAGTATGTCGAATCCGCTATAGCTGTGGTTAACAAAGACCAGGTCCATTAACACCAGCGCATAGCTTTCCTGCTGCATGGCAGCTTTTACCGCATCGAAGTTATCCGCCATAGTGACCTGATACCCTTGTGCAGCAAGGGCATTTTCAAGATAGATGCGTGTGAGCTCATCGTCATCAACGACCAGGATTCTTGATTGCTTGGCTAGTGGCTCATTTTGCAAGCAGCTTTCCCCCATGGCTTTCTATTAATGCAGCTTCCCGGCTGTATTAATAGCAATATTAGATACTGTGCCTTGAGTCCAGGGAATCATCAAGTGCATAGTCGGAAAAAAATGCCCCGTACTTTGTGAAATACGGGGCGTTTGCGAATATCGGGTATCAGTGGTTACAGCCTTCCCCATGCACGTGGCCATGCTCAAGTTCATCTTCGCTGGCATCACGGACCTCTGTTACGCTGACATCAAAATTCAGGCGCTCACCTGCAAGAGGGTGATTGCCATCAATGGTGACATTATCGCCTTCAACCTTGGCAATGCGTACAACCTGCATACCATCGGCCGTTTCTGCCTGAAATTGCATGCCTGCTTCAATCTGTTCAGCGCCCTGGAACATGCTGCTTGGCACAACCTGAGTCAGTGTTTCGTTGTATTCACCATAACCGTCAGCAGGTTCGATGGTCACGTTTAAGCTGTCACCGGAGATCTTGCCTTCCAGAGCCTGCTCCAGACCCGGGATAATGTTTTCTGCGCCATGCAGATAGACCAGTGGATCACCACCCTGTGATGAATCAATCACATCTCCGGCATCATTGGTCAGGGTATAATCGAATGAAACAACTTTATTGTTGGCAATCTGCATGAATGTCTCCTTTTTTGGCAGGCAGCCTACCCAAAGGCTAGTTGCATACAAGGCTCATGGATGTGCAGGTTTTATATACAGCAATGGAAAACGGGTTTTATCCATGCCTAGGGCACGCATCTCTTCTTCCAGATGTTTGCGTGTAAGCGGGATTTCACCGAGGAACTGCTGTTTACCATCCCGGTGGGCCAGACGACCAAAAATACCGATGGCCTTGATATGCCGCTGCAGTGCAGTCAGGCGCACGTTGTTGTGCCAGTCAAGCGTATCTGCAAAAAAATCGGTATGAGCTACGGGCAGGGATTCATAAAACCGCTGGCTCCAGATCAGGCGTTCGGCTTCCGGGTAGTCCTGATAACAATCATATAGCAGCGATGCCAGATCATAAGTGACAGGCCCCGATACAGCATCCTGGTAGTCGATCAGCCCCAGTGGCAGTGAACCATTGGGTAACATCAGGTTGCGGCTATGGTAATCCAGATGTACTGGTACCTGTGGCAAGCCAGCGATCTTCGTCAATATGCCGGAGAGAGCATGATGGAACTCGGTGCGCTCTGTTTCTGTTGGCACATAGCCAGCAACATGTGGCAGATACCAGTCGAGATAGAGCTCGCATTCGCGTTGCATCCGTTGCACATCAAACTGCGGTAATGCTATTGCCGGTTTCGAAGCCTGAAGCAGATGCAGCTGTCTTAGCGCATCATTAAACAGTGGCGAAAGTTCTACGCCCTCTTCGTTGCATGTGGACCATAAGCGGTTGCCGAAATCTTCCAGTAGCAGAAAACCCTGTGTGGTATCCTGTGCGTAGCAGGCTGATACACGCAGGCCTGATTGTTCAAACCAGTCGCGTACGGCAAGGAACGGGCCTACATCTTCATGCGGTGGTGGTGCATCCATGAGCACATACGCTTGTCCTGCATGGGTGATGCGGAAATAACGGCGAAAGGATGCATCGCCTGCCAGGGGTGTGATGGTGTAGCTATGGCCTAGCTCCTGCTCCAGCCATGCTGTTCTGACCTCTTCTCGTTCAGCGGCCACGGACAAGCAGGCCTCTTATTTTCATTTTCTGCTGGATATCTTTGACTGCATCCCTGGCAGCATCCTTATCTGGATAAGGGCCTGCATATACCCTGAACCACTGGCCTCTGCCTTCCAGGCTTATCCCGCGCACAAAGGATGAAACGCCGGACCTCATAAGCTTCTGCTGCATGACTGCGGCCTCGGATCGGGTTTTAAAGGATGCGAGCTGGACCTTGTAGGCGTTCTTGCCCGTAGCATCGTGAGTGGTATCCGGTTGATCAATCACAGGAGGCTCTTCAGGCATGTCAGGTGTGGATGCGCGGTTCATGGCACGAGCCGTGGCAGGCTTGCTTTCGGCGACAGGTGCAGGTGTTACGGACTGTTCAGGCAGCTCCCGGTAAAACTTGAGTTCACCGATCTTGGTGTGTGCGCCCTGTTTGGCTTGCTCCAAAAGGGTATTGACCTGCTCCTGTAGCTCGTCAATTTTTGCCTGTAACAGCGTGCTGTCTGCCACCTTGGTGTCCAGTCTGGATTGCACGGCATCGAGTTTGGACTTGTCGACACTGTTTTCACTGACCGTTTTTTCACCACCCAGCCAGTAGCCACCGGCAAAGCAGAGCAGTGCCGTCATGACAACGCCCAGTGCAGGCAGGCTTGAGCTGCTGCCTGTTGCATCGGGCTTGGCTGCAGACTGTAGCTTTGCATAGTCCTTCTTTGCCATTTAAGACTTACCTCTAAACCTGTTATGAATTACATGCGCTCCGGCGTAGATACACCCAGAATGTTCAATGCATTGGCTATGACCTGAGCAACAGCGGTGATCAGCAGCATGCGGGCTCTGGTCAGTACTACGTCGTCGGTGACCACCCGATCCTTGTGGTAGAAGCTGTGGAAGTCGGCGGCCAGACGCATGGTAAATGTTGCGACCCTGTAGGCCTCCAGGCGCTCTGCAGCCTTTTGCAGTGCTTCCGGATAGGCCAGCAGATGTGAAATCAGACGCTGTTCTTCATGAGAGACCAGGACGGAGAGGTCAATATCTTCCGCTGCTCCCATATCATGGCCTTCATCCTGAGCCTTACGCAATATCGCATGGATACGGGCATAGGCGTATTGCACATAATAGACCGGGTTTTCATCACTCTTCTGTTTGGCGGCTTCCAGATCAAAATCAAGCTGGGACTCAACCCTGCGTGTCATGAAGTTGAAACGCACGGCGTCACGGCCCACTTCATCCACGACTTCGCGCAGTGTGACGAATGTGCCTGCACGCTTGGACATCTTCACAGGCTTTCCATCGCGGGTGAGGTTTACCATCTGCACCAGCAGTACATCGGGTTGTGCCTCACGTTCGGTTAATGCTTTCATCGCTGCCTGTACGCGCGAAACGTAACCGCCATGATCAGCACCCCAGACATCAATCATGCGTGTATAGCCACGTTGGTATTTATCATAATGGTAAGCGATATCGGCAGCGAAATAGGTGGGTGTGCCATCCTGTTTGGCGAGTGGACGATCCACATCGTCACCGAAATCGGTGGTGCGGAAAAGCAGCTGCTCAACAGGCTGATAATTCTTCACTTCCTTGCCTTTCGGTGGTGGCAGCGAGCCGGTATAGACCACGCCATCGCTCTTCAGACGTTCGATCAGCTCATTCACCCGGCCACTGCTGTGTAAGCTCTGCTCCGAGAAAAAATGGTCAAAGCTGATGCCGATCGCAGAAAGGTCATCCCGTATCATGGTCATGTTGGCAGCTATAGCCGCCTGGCCAATGATCCGGGAACGTTCTGCCTCATCCATATCCAGAAGGAGTCGATAATCGTGCTTCGTCAGTATATCACGGGCAATCTGTATAATATATTCACCCGGATAAGCGCCTTCGGGGAAGGTGACGGTTTCACCCTGAAGCTCTTGCATGCGTAGCCATACACTGTTGGCAAGCACTCCGATCTGGGCGCCTGCATCATTGATATAGTATTCCCGGTGCACGCTTTTTCCGACTGCTTTTAAAACACTGGCCAGCGCATCGCCAACGACAGCACCGCGACCATGACCGACATGCATAGGGCCGGTCGGGTTGGCAGAAACAAATTCAAGATTAACCATTTCGGCATCTGGAGTGATGGCTTGCCTGCCGTAATTCTCACCGGCCTGGACGATACTCTTCAGTATCTCTGCTTCACAAGCCTGTTGCAGACGAATATTGATAAAGCCGGGGCCGGCAATGTCCGCGCCTTCAACGGCATCGGGCCAATGTACAATGTCAAGGATGCTGGCTGCGATCTGCTGCGGGCTTTTTTTAAGCAGGCGTGCAAGCGGCATGGCCACGTTGGCGGCATAATCGCCATGCTCTTTCATTTTCGGGCGCGTCAGTTGCACCTCTGGTGCTACCGCATCCGGGTGATCCTTTAGCAGCTCCTTTAGAGCGGCTTCTAATGCCTGTTCCAGTGCCTGTTTCACGATACCTCCGAGCCAATATAAAAGCGCCCATGAAAAGTCGGCGCATGTTAACCTTGTAAGGGCAAACTTTCACGGGATTAGAATCCGAAGAGATTGATCCAGACAGGCAATTTACCGCAGAGTACGCAAAGGACGCAGAGTAAAATCATTTGTAGGCAACAATCTTCAGGTTCATCCAGGCCATGAATGAATAACGATATGCAGTTTTAAGGTTTCACTGGTCAGGGTGAATGGCGTCAATGGAAAATCGAGTTTGCGAGAGAGAGTTTCTGGATGCCTCTGTGTGTATCACTTTCTTTAGCTTAATCCCTCTCCTCGGTGTTCCCTGTGGTAAAATATTTTAGTGTCAGCGCTGGCAGCCCGGACAATAAAAGCTGCTTCGGCCGGACTGGGTGATGCGTTTGATGGCTTTGCCACAGTGGAAGCAGGCACTGTTCTCTCTTCCATAGACCTGAAAGCTGTGGGTAAAATAACCCGGTTTTCCATCGGCCTTTACAAAATCGCTGATGGTGCTGCCGCCTGCAGCAATGGCCTCTGTCAGCACCTGTTTGATTGTGAATGTTAAGCGTGCCAGGCGCTTCTTAGAGATATTCCCTGCAGCTCTGGCGGGATGGATACCGGCCCGGAACAGTGATTCGGCTGCATAGATGTTGCCAACGCCGACCACTACGGATGCATCCATAATAACGGTTTTGATCGGTGCTTTCCGGCCATGGCAGATGGCGAGTAGATGTTCGGTTGTGAATGACGGGCTCAGAGGTTCGGGGCCAAGGCTGGCAAACCATGGATGGGATAGCAGTGTTAACGAATCCAGCAGACCTGCGTAGCCAAAACGGCGCGCGTCACGGTAGCGCAGGCTCTCTCCTCCGAGCAGGTCGATGCGTACATGTTCATGTTTGGCCTTCTCATCCTCTGCCGATAAGAGATGGAACTGCCCGGTCATGCCCAAGTGCCAAACCAGCGTTTGAGTGCCATCCAGTTCAAACAGCAGGTATTTCGACCGTCTGGAAACGGTAGTAATGCGTTGTCCTGTCAGGGTAGAGAAATCGGGAAAAGGGTATCGCAAACCCGTACGATGGCAGCTTATAGCGCTGATCTCTCGCCCGCTGAGCAGGGGCTCCAGCCCTGTGCGGACGGTTTCAACTTCAGGCAACTCAGGCATTATTCAACCTTCTAACCAAAGCCTGAGTGGAAACCACCCGGTCGATAAACAGGATACCGTCGAGATGGTCGATTTCATGCTGGATCACACGCGCTTCAAAGCCGCTTGATTCGATCTGCATTCGGTTGCCTTCTGTGTCGTCATAGCTGACCGATATTTTTTTGGATCGTGGGACCATGCCAACCCAATCAGGGACAGAGAGGCAGCCCTCCCGCCCCAGGGCTTCACCGCTTTCCAGTTCTATGACCGGATTTGCCATATAGAGCAGGCCATTATTTTTACATGGCCGCAGACTCTTCCTGCAATCCACAACGATCAGGCGCAGGCTTTTGCCCACTTGCGGGGCAGCGATACCAACACCTCCGGGGCCTCTGCTCATCGTCTCTTCCAGCTCAAAAAAGAGATCAGTCAGACTTTGATCAAAGCGCACCACCGGCTGCGCCTTTTGACGCAACCGGTGATCCGGATGTTTGAGTATGGTGTGAACCGTCATGGCAGCTTCAGGAGCGTATCAGAGTATACCTTCATCCAGCTCGTGCAGGTCAATATCGACACCGATGGATGCTGCGGTAGCTTGTAATGCACTCTTCATCTCGGCACCCTTGCCATTGGATGCAACCTCCAGCGCCATCATATAAACATCACCATCATCTGAAGAGCGAGCCTGGGTAGAGAGATCTACAACCGAAACTTCCAGCTCAGCCAGTGCGTCTGTCACTGCATGTACGATGCCCAGCTTGTCGGCGCCGTGTACGGTGATGACATAGTCCGGTTCCATCGGTTCAGCTGCCATCTCTTCATCGGAGATGGTCTGTGACTGTACGGTCAAACGCGTACGCTGCTCAAGGTCAGCCAGTACGGCCTTTAATTCACTCATGCTTCTCTCTTCGGGCAGGCGAACAATCAGCATCATGGCGAAACGCCCGCGTAAGGCGGTCATGGATGAATCTTCGATGTTGGCATTCAAGTGCTGTAGTGCATCTGCTACATCGCGCACGATGCCTGTACGGTCATGCCCTGATACGGACAACAAGATATTGGACATTAAAAACCCCTTTATGCATGGAATGGCTCTTTTTACTCTTTTGTACAGCTTTCAGCCAGATGCTCAGCCTATGAGGCCATAGAGACAAGTTCAATTCCGTCGTGCATGCAATTTGAGCTTGAAGGAGGTTGCAAAACTTGCGGGTATCTCAGATTCAGAAACAGGTAGGCGATGAAGGGTTAACTGCTGCCTTAGAAAACTACAAAGTAAAGGCCTTTACTTTGTAGTTTTCCAGCGCATTGCAAGACTTGGTGCCGCTGTTCTCTTATGGAAGAGTAAAAGAGTCCTTCACTTCTGTGATAGGGTCATGTGATAGTGATAGATGATAGGGTCAGGCTTGACTTATTGACGTTATGGCTGATCATTAATCTATGTCACGCAAACCCCGAATCCACCTTCCAGGCGGCTATTACCATGTCATGATGCGTGGAAATGTCGGCAACGATCTGTTCTTTTCATCTGAAGATCGCACGCGGTTTTTATTGTTACTTCAAGAAGGTATAGAGCGATATAGGCATCGGGTGCATGCGTTTTGTTTGATGACAAACCATGTCCATCTGCTGATTCAGGTTGGTACAATCCCTCTGGCTAGAATTATTCAGAACATCAGTTTTCGATATACGCGATATATAAACCACAAGAACCAAGAGGTTGGACATCTTTTTCAAGGTCGATACAAGGCCATACTTGTGGATTCAGATCAGTATCTACTTGAACTCACACGATATATTCACCTTAACCCTGTACGTGCCGGGTTGTGTGACACTGCATCGGATTTTGAATGGAGTAGCCATCATGCCTACATGGGGACGGCAAGTGTTCCGTGGCTGTACAAACAAGAGGTTCTTGGTCGATTTTCTGAAGATGCTGTGAAAGCGAGACAGCTATTACACTCATTTATCGAAGAGGGGGCAGGTGAAGGCAGCAGGCCGGATTTTCAAACGGGCTCACATCCGGGGCAGATTCTGGGCGATGATGATTTTGCTGAACGGGCGCTTAATGCTACGGGTCAATCATGCTTCGTGAAGCCACCTGCTTTGGCCGAAATCATTGATATAGTATGCCGTGAATGCCATTTAGATAAATCCGTGCTGTATGAAGCAGGAAGTAGTCGGCAGCCCTCGGAGGGGCGTGCCATGGTTGCATGGGTCGTTCAGAATATGGATGGATTGACGCTAACCTCACTGGCCGATGAGCTGGGGCGAGATCTTTCCACGCTGAGTCAGGCCGCTGGAAGACTTCGTCAGCGGATGGGTGAAGACGCATTATTGCAGTCAAAGGCAGAAAAGATTCTCGGGGTCGTTCAAAACACCCAATAGTCAAGCCTGACCCGGTTACAAGATGGATGCGGAAGTTGGCCTGATCAACATGAATGCGCGCCTGTACGATGCCACCCTAGGCCGCTTTATCTCTGCTGATGTCACGATTGATGCACCGCTCAATATGCAAACATTTGATCGCTATCATTATGTTATGAATAACCCATTCACAGATACTGACCCCACTGGTTACGCACCTACAGGAAATGGAGGCAATTATACTGTGACCAGTCCACCACCCCCATCATCTAATAATGGAAACGATTCCAGTACGGATCTTGTTGCTGCATGGGTTGACTTCGAAAATCTTCTTGGAAAAAACCATATTAATCAAAACATCTCAGCTGCGTATGAATCGGCTGGCAGAGGGACTAGGCGCTTAGGAAGAAGTATTGGACGAAGTGTGAGAAACTTCTTTGGTGGCGGCGGAGGTGGCGGAGGTGGCCTAATTTCAACGGGTTGGGCGGCTCCATATGCTCCGCAGTCTCCTCAATCCTCACCTCAGCCAGCTTCAAGTTCAGCTGCTGGATCATCCGGGGTAGCGGCATATGCAGGGGCTGCTAGTTCATTTGTTATGCCAACATCGCATAACTCATTGGTTACCTCTTCAAACCCAAATGCTGATGCGACACAAACACAGGCGTATCAGAGGCTAAGTGCAATTAATTGGGTAGCTGCAGGAACTTCTTTAACGGGTTATTTTGGTGGAATGACTATGGCAGCTTCTGGCCTAGGGGAAATGCTGGCAGTTACTGTTGTTGGTAGTGCAGCGTTGGTACCTGCTGGGACTGCGCTTGCAGTCTTTGGTCTATATAATGCGGCTAATGCTGGAATAGGGCTCATCAACGCTATAGGCGGCAGAAATATCCCTGGAGTAGCAGAATCGCTACTTGGGTTAATGGGTGCAGAGCAAACAGGGGCAGCAATTGATCAATTGTTTACTGTAAAAGGCGCTGTAGATGAACTTAGGAACCCTGGAACCACGGCATTGGCAAGTATATATGATGCCTTTAGTACATTTAAGGATAAGAATGGCAATTAATGATAAGGAGTATAGATAGTGGATGATCCGAATATCTTTTTGATTAAAGTTGTTGCTATTGTGTTCCATGTTTGGCTACTGAAGTGGATGTTTTCTTTTTATAAAGAGATGAAAAATAAACAAGGACTTAGATATGAGGCCATTTTTAATAGAATGGCTTGGGCGCCCAAAGTCTATGTATGGCTACTTCCACTAACACTTGTATATATTATTTTTCAATTATCTTTAGTTTCGTTGTCTGCCATATTAGACGTTGTCAGGTGGGGTCACATACTGTCTTGAGAACTCTAAAATCCCGGGGGCACAATACTTAATTCCAATCGATGGGAGTAATGTTTTGGAAGAGCTGGAAGTAACATGGTTAAGGGCTGCAACAGTCTGGTGGGCATTTATCTGGCGTAGCCTCTTGATCGGGTTCGGTATTGGATTTGTCGCGAAGGCAGGGGTCAGGGCTTGAATTGCTAACTCAAAAAGGCAGGGGTCAGGGCTTGAATTGCTAACTCAGAACACCGGTACCAGGTCTTGCAATGAAACATTCTCGAGTTCCGGTGACATGATACTTAATTATTGAAAGGCGGGATAAAACCACGTGGTCAGGCTAGGATCCCCCGTGTACTTGTACCCGATACACCTCACCACATTACCCAGCGTGGTTGCGTCAGTTGCAAACATTTTTCGACGGGGAAGATTGTCAGGTTTATCTCCATCTAATGCGTCAGCAGTGCCAATCTTTTGGTGTGGAAATCTGGTCGTATGGCCTTATGCCGAATCATACTTATTTGATAGCCGTTCCAGAAGGTGAAAAAGGCTTGTTCAAGGGGATTGGTGAGGCGCACTGGAATTTAGGAATGATCGAACTGTTCAAGTCTCCAGATCAACAGGGTCAGAGTCGATTGATTTAAGGTAAAGGGAGCAGATTGGGTCCAAGTCTTGAATGTGGCCGGGTCAGTCATGACTTCATGGCGTGTTGAAGCTCCGAGGTATTTCCTGCAACCGGGTCTTATCGTTGTTCTGTTAAACGGAGAAGGAGATTCCGCAGCCGCAGGCACCTTTCTGATTAGGATTGTTATAAACAAATGCCGATGAAAGTGCATCCTGCTGGAAATCGAGCTGCAGGCCGCACAGTGCCTGCTTATAAGAATCGGCATCGATATAGAGGTCAAAACCGTCGTATGCCTTGATCAGATCGCCATCTTGTGCGCTCTCGACCGTATCCATCACATATTCCAGCCCTGAGCAGCCTGCCGCCTTCACAGCCAGTCTGAGCGCAGGTTTGCTTTCGGAGGACAAGATCGCTTTCACCCGTGTAACCGCTGCCGGTGTCAATTCGATATCTATCATACTCTCACTCCTGCCATCTGTTTCAGTCTGCGGGAAGCCGTTAGCAGCGCTTCCACTAATGCACGAGCATCGGCCTCTGTGTTGCCGGGTCCAAAGCTGACCCGAATGGAGGTTCTCGCCAATTGCTCGGGTATACCCATGGCCATCAGTACATGTGAAGGCTCACGTTTGCCGGATGAACAGGCGGAACCCGATGCAACGGCAAATCCGGCCAGATCCAGCTGCATCAACAGCGTTTCCCCATCCATGCCGGGTAATAAAACCAGGCTGGTGTTTGGTGTCCTGTTGACATCTTTGGCGATGATCGAGGCGTCAGGAATCTCCCGCATTAGCTCCTCTTCAAACAGATCGCGGATCGGAGCGAAGGTGGAAAAGTCGATCTTGTCGAGTGCTGCTGCAAAGCCTGCTATGCCGGGTACATTTTCGGTTCCTGAGCGTCGCCCGCGTTCCTGACCACCGCCGGGAGCAAGCTCAATCAGTCTCACGCCTCGGCGTACAAGCAACAGGCCTACCCCTTTCGGGCCGCCGATCTTGTGACTGGAGAGGCTCATGAAATCGATACCCAGAGCATTGAAGTCAATAGGGGTTTTGCCGAGTGCCTGTACGGCATCAACGAGCATGGGAATACCGCGTTCCCTGCAATGAGCTGCGACCTGTTCAACCGGTTGCAACACGCCTGTCTCATTATTCGCCAGCATCAAACAGACCAGTCGTGTCGAGCTCTCTATGGACGCAATCATCGTTTCAGCGTTGATCAGGCCTGAATGATCGGGACGAACCGTGGTCAGAGACCAGCCCTGCTCTTTTGCCTGCTGTGTCGAGAACCGTTCCAGCGGACTCAATACTGCCGGGTGCTCAATCGCTGAGCTTACTATGGAGCCGGGCTTTGAGTTTGCCAGTACGCTGTGAATCGCAATATTGTTGGACTCGGTGCCGCCGGAGGTGAAAACGATACTTCCTGATTCAGTCTTAACGTGGGCAGCGATTTTATCGCGTGCATCATCAACTACACGGCGCGCAGCACGCCCCGCCCAGTGCAGGCTGGACGGGTTTCCAGGTGCCTGACTGGCCGCCTGTGTGACCGCATCAAGTGCGGCCTGAACAGGTGGGCATGTGGCATTGAAATCAAGATATCGATGCAATACTTACCTTCGCTTCTACAGGAGTCGGTTTGTTGACGTAATTTTCCACATCACCGAGTTCAACCTGATTGAGGAATACATCCTCACGGCATACCTGTTCAAGGCTGACAGCATCAAGGAAACGGTAGATATGATTGCCTAATGATTCCCATAACTGATGGGTGTCACAACGATTGCCTCGATGACAGCCGCGCACGCCATTTTCACACATGGTTGTGCGGACAGGTTCGTTCACTGCACGAATAATATTGGCGATTGAAATATCAACAGCATCTCTGGCCAGCAGATAACCGCCACCCGGGCCACGTACAGATTTAACCAGCTCTGCTTCACGCAGGCGACGGAATAGCTGCTCGAGATAGGAAAGTGAGATGAACTGGCGCTCTGAAATTGCTGCCAGCGTTACAGGCCCTTCTGTTTGTTGCTTGTTTAAATCTACCATTGCTGAAACGGCATAACGCCCTTTACTGGTTAAACGCATGGTGACCTCCTTGGATTAAACCTACTAAAAGAGTCGGATATTATAAAGCCGAGCTATTCAGTCAAGTATTAAATGCCGCCGCCCAGGAACCGCTCCAGCTTTTCCTGTTCGTTCAGGCGATCCTTGTCAAGCTCATCGGATGCCTTTGCTTTCGTGCCGCTGGCATCGGGATGGAAGGTATCAATGCGTGCATTTACATCATCAATCATCTTCAGCACATGAGCCAGGGCTTCGGAGACCGGGTTGGCGAGCAGGTGGTGATCAAGGTTAATCTTGCCATCTTCGATCAGTGATTCGGTGGAGCCGACCACGGTGCCGGGAATGCCGACTACCGTAGAGTGCTTCGGAACTTCCCTGAATACCACGGAATTGGCGCCTATGCGTGACTGCTCGCCTATGGTGATGGCACCAAGCACCTTGGCTCCGGCACCAACGATAACACCATCCTCCAGTGTCGGATGGCGCTTGATCTTTTCCCAGGTGGTGCCACCGAGCGTTACACCGTGGTACAGTGTGACGTCATTACCGATTTCGGTGGTTTCACCGATAACGATGCCCATGCCATGGTCGATGAAAAAGCGGCGGCCAATACTGGCACCGGGATGAATTTCGATACCGGTTAGCCAGCGTGCGATATGGGATATAAAGCGGCCGAGCCAGGGCAGTCGTTTCTGCCAGCAGGCGTGGGCAAGCCGGTGCATCCATATCGCATGCAAGCCCGGGTAGCAGGTTAATACCTCCCAGGTCGAGCGCGCTGCCGGGTCCCGGTCAAATGCTGTATGTATGTCTTCGCGCATTCTTTTCAACATGTACGAATTCTATCACAAATTTCTGATAGTGCCTTCTCAGGAGCACCCACACTCCAGAACAGTCCTTGAGAAAGGCTGGTCGAGGCCCACTGCTTTACGGTTTCTATATCAACGGCATGAATCCTCTCCACCCACTCATGGGGTGAGAGGAGGATCTCCTCATCAAGTCTTGAGCCGAGGTAGAGCATTTGCCCTTCAACTGAGTCCAGCCCCATGCGAAACTGTACTTCCAGCTGACGTTTTGCCCGCTCAAACTCTGTTTTTCCGATCTGATCTGCAAAACCGCTCAGAATACCAGAGATGACGTCCACGCATTCGGATGCACGGCTGGTCTCTGAGCCGCATGTGATACTCCATGTGCCGGTGTCAGATAGTGAATTCAGATGCGAACCTATACTGTAAGCCAACCCTCGCTTTTCACGGACTTCTCTGAACAGTTGAGAACTCATGCCGCCCCCGAGAAGCTGGTTGGCCAGCCAGGCGACCGGCCGCTGTTCTGATGCGGCATGAAGTCCGGGCGCTGAAATGACAATCTGTGCCTGTTCCATGTCGCGATGCAGGGCCTGAATGCCGCTGGCCATTGGGGGTGGAGCTGCTCTTGTAGCCCTCTCGCTATCGGGTGACCACTGCATATTAGCCAGCGCATCGACCAGTTCAGTATGCTCAATGCGGCCTGCAGCCACAATGATAAGACCCGGCGGGCGATACCAGTGTTGCAGGTAGTCATCCAGTTGCTGTCGGGAGATTGCTGCCAGTGAATTGTGATTGCCCAGTACAGGGCGGCCGATGGCGTGGTTGGGAAACAGTGCTGCTACGTGCTGATCGGTAATCCACTCTTCGGGGATATCATCCACCATCGCCATTTCAGCATAGATGACTTCACGCTCACGCTGCCACTCTTCATCAGGCAGTGCTGCCTCATTGACCATTTCGGTGAGTATGTTCAGTGCTTCGGACCAGTGTTCATGTAATACATGCAGGTGAAAACAGGTGCGTTCGCGTGAAGTATAGGCATTCGCATTGCCACCCAGCTCATCCAGCTTTTCAGCCAGCTGATGCACATTCATGCTCGGAGTGCCTTTGAACAGCATGTGTTCAAGGGCGTGTGTGATGCCGGCTTCGGCTTCCGATTCGTCACGCGCTCCCACATCAATAAATACACCAAGAGCCACGCTTTGTGCTGCAGGCATGGTATGCGTGAGAACCTGTGGGCCTCCGCTGATCTGACTTTCCTGATAGAAGGTTTGTTTCATCTGAGCCTCTTGTGGAATTCAGGTTGGATAAGTGGGGAGTGCAGTTGTAGAGCCGGAGTATTGCAAGTCTCTGCAGGGGCCACAAACGACAAGAGGCGGGCAATACGCCCACCTCCTATCTCACTTTTTTTAAAGGACAGAGCTTTCACCCGGTCTTTGATGTATCAGTCGTTCAGCAGTTCTTTCATGGATAGACGGATTTTTCCGTTGCGATCCACTTCGAGAACCTTGACGCGAACTTCCTGACCTTCTGTCAGTTCATCAGCTACTTTCTCAACACGGTGGTTGGCGATCTGGGAGATATGTACCAGACCGTCGGTGCCGCCAACAACACGAACGAATGCGCCGAAGTCCATCAGCTTCACAACCTTGCCGGTATAGATAGCGCCAACTTCAACTTCAGCAACGATATCTTCGATGATCTTCCTGGCAGCTTCGCCTGCTTCGGCAGTTACAGCGAAGATTTTAACAGTGCCGTCATCTTCCAGGTCAATCTTGGCTCCTGTATCTTCAACGATGCCGCGGATGACCTTGCCGCCAGCGCCGATCACTTCACGAATCTTGTCCGCTTTGATCTTCATGGTGATCATGCGAGGGGCATGGTCAGCAATGGAGTCGCGTGGATCAGACATGCATTTCGCCATCTCATCAAGGATGTGCATACGGCCGGCATGCGCCTGCCCCAGTGCTTCCTTCATGATCTCGCGTGTCAGGCCGCCAATCTTGATGTCCAGCTGCAGTGTGGTTACACCGTCACGGGTACCGGCTACTTTGAAGTCCATATCGCCGAGATGATCTTCGTCACCCAGGATGTCAGTCAGTACTGCATAGCCGTCAGACTCAAGGATCAGACCCATCGCCACGCCGGCAACGGCTGCTTTGGTGGGAACACCGGCATCCATCAATGCCAGAGATGTACCACAAACAGAAGCCATGGATGATGAGCCGTTGGATTCAGTGATTTCAGAAACCGAACGAATGGCATAACCGAAATCGTCCATTGCAGGCAGAACCGCTTCAACACCACGACGGGCAAGACGGCCATGGCCGATTTCACGACGGCCCGGAGGGCCGAAGCGACGCGCTTCGCCTACAGAGTACGGCGGGAAGTTGTAGTGCAGCATGAACCGCTGCTTGGCAACGCCTTCCAGTGATTCGGTCATCTGCATGTCAGATTCGGTACCCAGTGTAATGGTTACCAGAGCCTGAGTTTCACCACGGGTGAAGAGGGCTGAACCATGTGTGCGTGGCAAAACACCAACCTGACAATCAATAGCGCGAACCTGGTCGGTAGCACGGCCATCAATACGAGGATTGCCGGCTATGATAGAACGACGAACAACGTCTTTTTCCAGCCCTTTTACAGCAGAAGATACATCGTTAGAGGTAAATTCACCCGGAGTCTCTTCGGAGCCAGCCAGTTTTGCCTGTGCTGCAGCACGGAACGCTTCGATCTTGGCTGCACGGGCAGACTTGTCGACAGTGGCATAAGCATCGCGAACTTCTGCTTCAAATGCTGTCTTCACAGCACCCTTCACATCGTCGTTGCCAGCCAGTTCAACAACCAGCTTCTCTTTGCCGGCAAGTTTCACCAGCTCTTCGATAGCATCCAATACAGGCTGGTAGCCTTCCTGACCAAAGATGATCGCATCAATCATCTGCTCTTCGGTAAGTTCTTTGGCTTCTGATTCAATCATCAGTACTGCATCGCGTGTGCCGGCAACTATCAGATCCAGGTCAGATTCTGCAACCTGCTCATAAGACGGATTCAGTACGAATTCGCCATCAATCAGGCCGACACGGGAAGCCGCAATGGGCTCAGCAAATGGTACGTCGGAAATTGCGAGTGCTGCAGAAACACCGTTGATTGCAATAATATCAGGGTTGGTGCCTTCATCAGCAGAAACTACGGTGGCAATCACCTGTGTTTCGTGGAAATAGCCTTTAGGGAACAGTGGGCGGATTGGACGGTCAATCAGGCGGGAGGTCAGCGTTTCCTTTTCGGATGGACGACCTTCACGCTTGAAGAAGCCACCTAGAAAACGGCCTGCCGCGTAAGTTTTTTCCTGGTAGTGAACAGTTAGCGGCATGAAATCCACGCCCTGCAATGGCTGCTTGGCAGCGGTTGCAGCGACGTGAACAACCACATCTCCAACCTGTGCCAGAACAGAACCACCAGCTTGACGCGCAACGCGTCCTGTTTCAAATGAGATTGTACGGCCAGCAACTTCGGCCTGAGTAGTCTTTACATCAAACATTTATATTCCTTTTAAACGCGCATGCCTTTGGCGTGGATAGAACCGATAAAAAGAAAAAAGGCGGCCCGCAATGGGCCGCCGAAAACTGTTTACTTACGCAGTCCCAAACTTTCGATAAGGGTGCGGTAACGACCGAAGTCCTTACTTTTCAGATAACCCAGCAAGCTACGACGCTGGCCAACCATCTTCAGCAAGCCGCGACGGGAGTGATGATCTTTATGATTATCTTTAAAATGATTCTGGGAGAGCTGATTGATCCGCTCTGTCAGCAGGGCTACCTGCACTTCCGGTGAACCTGTATCGCCTTCATTGCGACGAAATTTCTCAATAATTGTGTTTTTTTCTTCCAGCGCCAAAGACATGAACGTTGTACCTCTTATTTTCTTTCCTTTTCATTAGGGCGGCGAACCATAGCGATAGCAAATGTCACATGCAAATATTTATTATTATCCTGTACTTCGCTGTTACAGTTTCATCATGCTCTAGGTGCGGTTATCCTTACGTATAAACAAACCTGGCCAACGGCATGTCCAGCGGAGCATAGCCTTAAAGACGGGGTCTTTGGTAGTATCGATGTTTGATAGAGACAAGAATGCTCCAGTGTTTTTCGCGTTTTGACCGGCTTTTTTAAAATGTTGTTGTAGGTTTCCGGCTTTTCGGGCTGAGCTTTAGAGAAGATTAAAGAAACATTAGAGCTGCTTTATTTATATCTAACCGCTCCCTAACCCGACCACAGTAGTATACACCATATCCTGAGTAAAACGGAGATTTGAAATGCGTGTAGTTACTAAAAAGATCGGTCAATTCCTTTATCGTGATGGGGCTGCGCTGGTCGCAAGCACATTGTTCGCAGCTGTTTTCATTCAGAATATCGGCTCAGTAACAAGCTGAGCGGATGGATCGGGCCTGTAGTTAAGTTTTGACGCCCGGCTGGTATTGCCAGTCGGGCGATTTTATTGATTATACTCGCAGGTGAGTATGGTTGCTGAAATGAGCAGCGCTCAAGGATCAGATCAGTCCGTCGTGTTTGCCTCGACATTGTACTTCGGTGTGCTGCGACGCTTGCGTTCATCTCTCCGGGTTGTATTCATATGCAGTGTAGATCCACCTGCGTGTTTTAGTCATCGCTGCTTGCCGGCAGTATATTCCCAAATGTTTCTTCTGCTTCCCTTGTCTGCTTAAGCTGTGTACACAGAATGTGAATCCATAAGTTGTAACAGCGGATTTGCGCCGCTTACTTTGCTATACCCGAAACTCCGGATATACTAAGTGTATATCACAGGTGGCGGGGGCATATTGACAGACGTAAACCATCGTAAATTTAGCCGTTCAAAAGTTGAAGCTACAGCCATGCTTGTTCTCAGGGGTCTGCAGCCCATTGAGGTGATGCTGCTGGACGTTAGTATGAACGGTATTTTTCTGAAGACTGACCTCAAGCTTGAGCTCGGAGCCTGCTGTCATGTCAATATCCTGCTTGGCCATATTCAGCATGAACTGCCGATTGGGGCCAGTGGTGTTGTTGTGCGGGTTCATGAAGAGGGGGGCGCGATTCGACTCGGTCAAGGTGGATAGCACGCCAAGGCTGCAGGATCTTATTGTTGAGTATGCGGAAGATCCGAAGCAATCAGAACTTGAGTTTACCGGCAATGGTGGCTGGATTTTCACTCCGGACCAGTGAGTCGGCCTTTGCAAGATTGCTTGACGGTATAAGGGGATTCGCCTTTGCGACATTCAAATGGAATCGACATCAGCGCCAGCTCCTTTGGGTTGCAGGTTATGGCATATTATTTGCTGGGTGTCGCACACTTATGAATCAGCCATTCTATCCGACGGATGAAAAGAAACTGTATACAGTCATGGTTGTTGATGACGATGAGATGTTGCGTGAAGTGATGGCGGAAACCCTGCATGAAAAAGGGTATGCGATTATACAGGCTGCCAATGGGCAGGAGGCACTGGATCTTTTTGAGAAGTCTGTTCCTGAGCTGATTCTCGTTGATGTTATGATGCCTGTGGTTGACGGATATGAGTTCTGTAGAACGCTGCGAAAATTACCAAATGGTCGTAATGTTCCTGTAATTATTATGACGGGTCAGAACGATGTTGATGCCATTGAAATGGCGTTTAATAGTGGGGCCACCGATTTTATACCCAAGCCCATAGACTGGCATATTATCGGCCATCGGGTTCAGTATACGCTAAGAGCGAGCCAGGCGATGAAGCAGGCGACCCGAAATGCCCGCCTGCTCTCTGAGGCGCAACGCATTGCCAAACTGGGCAACTGGACTTGGGATACTGACGGTAATGAGATGCATGTTTCGACAGAGGCCTATCGTATCTTTGGCATGCCGAGAGCTGCTCCGAATATCTTTTACAAGATGCTGTTACGTTCCATTCATGCAGAAGAGCGGGCTGGATTTGATCTGGCGATCAAGCAGGCTCAGGATGATATACCTTCAGATGTGGAGTTTTGTATTACACCGCCGGGAGGTTCGACCCGAACGATACATATGCATGCTGAGCGCATACCTGACGGGAAACCGACGCAAATTTTCGGAACATTTCAGGATATTACCGAGAGAAGGAATGCAGAGGATGCGATTCGCCAGCTGGCCTATTATGATGCTGTGACGGGGCTGCCGAATCGAAGCTTGTTTAAAGAGCATCTGCAGGTTGCGATTCATCAGGCTGGGCGAAACGGCAGCAAGGTTGCGGTGATGTTTCTTGATCTGGATAACTTCAAACGTATTAATGACAGTCTTGGGCATGATGCGGGTGACCAGCTTCTGGAAGAGGTAGCCAAGCGTCTGCATCAATCTATTCGCTCTACCGATATTGCAGCAAAAGATGAATCCGACACAAATGGACATTCACTTGCAAGGCTGGGTGGTGATGAGTTCATTGTTTTGCTTAGTGATATTGAGGATGTGCAACATGTCAGTCTGATTGCTGAGCGTATTCTGGACGGCTTGAGTGAGCCTGTTATGCTGGCCGGTAATCGTGTGGTTATTACATCCAGTATTGGGGTTTCGATTTACCCGGAGGATGGCAGTGAAATTGATGCTCTGCTAAAGCATGCCGATGCCGCGATGTATCAGGTGAAGGCGAAGGGTAGAAATGGCGTCTTCTTTTATGATGATGAACTGCGCCAGAGAAGTCAGCACCGGGTGCAGCTGGAAGGAGAGTTGTACAAGGCGCTGCAAAACGATGAGTTGACGCTGTTTTATCAACCCAAGGTCAATACGGTTACCCAGCAGGTTGAAGGTTTTGAGGCTTTGATCCGATGGATTCATCCTGAAAGGGGGATGGTCTCTCCGGCTGATTTTATTCCGATTGCTGAAGATTCAGGGTTGATTATCCCTATGGGTCGATGGATTTTGAAAACGGCCTGCCAGCAGCACCGGGCATGGCGCGAGGCTGGTGCGGGCCCGATCATCATGTCGGTAAACCTTTCATGTCATCAGTTTTCTGATCAGCAGCTGCTTGATTCAGTAGAAAAAATTATTGAAGAGACGGGCATGGAGCCTGAGTGCCTTGAGTTTGAGATTACAGAAAGCAGCCTGATGCAGGATGCCGAGATAGCCATGAAGGTGCTTAATGAGCTCAAGGGTATGGGGCTGAAGCTGTCTGTGGATGATTTTGGTACAGGCTACTCCAGTATGGCGTATCTCAAACATTTTCCATTGGATATTATTAAAATTGACCGTTCATTCGTGTGTGATCTCCCGCAGGATGAGCAGGATGCTACGATCACCACGGCAATTATCTTGCTGGCTAAAGCGCTGGGCCTCGGCGTTATTGCCGAAGGTGTTGAAACTGAGGAGCAGCTCTCCTTTTTTTGTGAAAACGAATGCGACCAGATTCAGGGTTATTTGTTTAGCGCTCCTGTTCCGGCAGATAAGGCTGAACCGATGATCTACAAATCCTTTGCTATCGGTAAAGCCTGACGGCTGAATTGCTTTTGCTCCGGTGTGGGCCGATTGATAGAAAAGCCTGTCGCCTCTTATGTTCCACAACCTGCATGTGACACTCGGTTGCGTCCGGTATCCTTGGCTTTATATACCGCCTCATCGGCGATCAGAATCATCTGCTCCATATCCATGCCTTTGCCACTGCTGACGCCTATGCTGCAAGTAACAGGAATGCGCCCGGCATCCTCATACAGGATCTGCATGGATTCGATATCTTCACGGATGCGGTGGGCAGCCTGCAGTGACTGTTCCTGGTTACAGTTGGGCATGACCAGTGTGAACTCCTCACCGCCAAAGCGGATAAGCAGGTCATAGGATCGACAGTGTTTAAGCAGGGCTTCGGCTACATCAATCAATACCTTGTCCCCTGCGGCATGCCCATAGGTGTCATTGATCTGTTTGAAGTGATCCAGATCAATCATCATGACCGAGACCTCATAGCCCAGCCTGTGCGCCATCGAAAACTGTTTGGGCCCTTCCAGATAGAGGTGGCGTCGGTTATGCAGAGTGGTCAGTGGATCGTGTCGGCGTTCGCTGTCCATTTTTCCTGCCAGTGATTGCAGCTCCTGTTGTTGCCGCTGCACCTCGTTCTCCGTGGCCAGTAGTGTGCGGCTAAGGCTGCCTATCTCATCACGGCGGTCGGAGAGATCAATACCATGCCGCTCCTCCTTTGATTCAATTTTTCGTGCCAGCTTCTGCAGTTCGCGTATGGGGCGGATAATCAGGCGGCAGAGGAGAAGCCAGAGCGTCAGCTGTAATGCCAGAAGTATGAGGGTGACGATGAGTATTTGACTCTGTTGCTCAATGAATATAGTGAGAAGTGCCGAACCGAGTAGAAGCAGGGCTAGCTGTATGGCGGCAATCTGCGCAGAGAGAGAGCGCTTAATGACAGCGGTGGCGTTTTGCCAGACTTGAATAGCACGAATCATGCTGATGGCTAGCAAGCTGAATGCCTGTTTTTGCAGGTTATCAGGTTTATGCGCAGAAACCGGAACTGTTTGAGTATGCATAGTTTTCCCGGGCTTTGGTGATACCGATCCTGGGCCATGTTGTGTTGACGCATGTTTTTACCCGGCTGAAGTCATTGACACGGAGAGGGTTTCTTCAGTTACCAGGGCAGAATCGTTATTTTATCCGCTGCTTCAGTGGTATTTGATTCATATCAATCTTTGCCGCATCATCCCGATTCTCAAAAAAAACAATTGATCGGAGACTGCATGTTATTTCGACTGACCGCTTTACTTGTTTGCCTTGGCTGCCTGCCTTTATACACCGCAAATGCGACACCTTTGCAGCAGGCCGAGTTCAAAAATGGAGTGAAATTAATCGTAGAAGAGGATCATTCCGCCCCTGTTGCTATGGTGCAGGTATGGCTGAAGGTCGGGGGGCGCGATGAGCTTCCGGGCAAGACCGGGTTGGCGCATGTCTTTGAGCATATGATGTTTAAAGGCTCGAAAAGACTGGGCCCGGGTGAATACAGCAAGCGTATTTCTGCCATGGGTGGCAATGATAACGCATTTACCAGTACCGACTTTACAGCATATTTCGAAACGGTACCGTCAAACCGTGTACCAGAAGTGCTGGAGATGGAAGCCGAACGTTTTGCGAACCTGAGATTGCGTGATGAAGATTTTCAGAAAGAGATCCGGGTCATTATGGAAGAGCGTCGTATGCGCACGGAGGATGATCCGAATAGCCGGATGTTTGAGGAGTTGTCTGCCGCATCCCTGCGGTTGCACCCATACAGGAATCCGGTGATCGGCTGGATGCAGGATTTGGAAAAGTTGACCATAGAGGATGTGAAAGCATTCTATAATAAACATTATGTGCCGGGTAATGCGATTGTGGTTGTGGTCGGAGATGTCGATTTTGCTCAGATGAAAAAGGTTGTAGCAAAAACCTTTGGCCGCATGAAAGCGCGCCCAGTTGAGGCGCGCTTTAACCCTGTTGAACCCGAACCATTCGGTCCCAAACGTGTTCAGGTGGAGGTGGCGGCACAGCTGCCCATGCTGGCCATCACGATTCCGGTTCCTGTCTGGAAGCCGGGGGTCAATGATCGTGAGGCTGCAGCGCTTGCTCTGGCGACCCATATTATGGCCGGTGGACGCTCCGCTCGTTTGAATCGTGAAATTGTTGATGAGCAACGCAAGGCCTTTGCTGCGGGTGCAGGTTATGATGCATCGAGCATGGGGCTGGATCTGTGGTATGCCTATGGCATGCTCGCTCCGAACCAGAGTGCTGAAGTCTTTGAAAAGGCGCTGTGGACCCTGATTGATGATATGGGGCGCAACCCCGTGAGTGAAAAGCAACTCCGTGCAGCCAAGCGTAATATTATTGCTGCCAATGTGTTTGCGCAGGATTCGCTCTATCTGCGGGCTAAGGAGATTGGTCGTATGGAAGTGGTCGGGCTGGGTGCCGCTAATCGTGATGCCTGGCTGGAGCATATCAGCAAGATAGACCCCGAGGATATTATGAAGGCTGTGTCGCACTGGTTGAAACAGGAACGTTCAACCACCGGGTTGCTGAAGCCGGAGGTGAAGTCATGAGCTTACGTCTGATTTCGTTTGTTGCGACCCTGTTCTTTGCACTGCCATCGGCTTTCGCCGTGCCGGCTATCCAGCAAGCCACACTATCCAATGGCCTCTCTGTCCTGCTGATGGAGGCGCATAATGTGCCGATGCTGGCGATGAAACTTACTCTGCCTGCGGGCAGTGCTTTTGATGCGAAGGGCAAAGGCGGTTCAGCCACGTTGCTGGCCGGTATGCTTACCGACCATACGGCTGTTCATGAGCATGTGAGCTGGGCGGACCTCCTGGATGCGGATGCGCTCAAGCTCTCTGCTGCTGCAGGCAATGACACTATGGGGCTTTCCCTGATGGTGCTTAAGGATGCCTTGAATCCGGGCCTGGATGCACTTGCTGAGGTGGTGCTCAGGCCGGGTTGGGACAAAAAGCGTTTCAGCATCATGCAGCAGGACACACTTGCCGCAGCGCGTAAAGAGAAAGAGGAGCCCGGTGTTCAGGCTGCAGAGGCTGCTGCAGGGCTGTTGTATGGCGAGCACCCCTATGGACACAGGCCCAATGGCTCGATCAAGTCACTGGCTGCGGTTGGTGTGAAAGATTTGAAACGGTTATACAGCAGACAGGTCAAACCTGTTGGTGCTGTGCTGGCAGTGAGCGGCGATATTACTATGGACGAATTGCTTCCTCTGTTGGAGGCGCGCCTCTCCTCATGGCAGGGCAAGCCTGCCCTCACGCTGGTCGATATTCCGCAGCCTGAGGCTGTGGTCGGTTTGCATGTGGATGTTGAGATGCCGACCAGCCAGACGCTGGTGCGTTTGACCCGTTTCGGGCCTGCCCGCAGTGATGTCGATTTTTTTCCGGCTTTTGTACTCAATCATCTGCTTGGTGGCGGAGGTTTTGGTTCGCGGTTGATGGAAGAGGTGCGTGAAAAGCGCGGTCTTGTGTATGGCGTTTACTCCTATTTTTCACCACTGGCAGTACCCGGTCCGTTTGTTGTTACATTGCAGACGCGCGGCGATCAGGCTGCAGAAGCGGAAGCTGTTGTGCGCTCGGTGCTGGGTGAGTTGGCGGATGGTAAGATCAGTAAAGCACAGTTAAAGGCAAGCAAGGCGAACCTGATGGGCAGCTTTGCCCAGCGTATGGATTCCAACCGTGAGCGGGTAGGGCTGATTTCAATGATCGGGATCTATGGTCTGCCGCTGGATTATCTGAGTCGCTGGACCGAGCATGTGGATGCGGTGTCACTGGCCGAAGTGCGTGCACAGGCAAAACGTTTTCTTAAGCCTGAGACATGGAATCGGGTGCGCGTTGGCGCAGGGCTGAACTAGGCTATGAGAATCACGGCAGGAGAGCTGCGCGGGCGGGTGCTCAAGATACCCGATCTTCCGGGGCTGCGACCGACACCGGCCAAGGTGCGTCAGGCTCTGTTTAATATTCTGGGGCCGGTTGATGGCTTGGAGCTGCTTGATCTGTTTTCAGGCTCAGGTGTCATGGCGCTGGAGGCGATTTCGCGTGGTGTTTCTTCGGTCGTTTCGATTGAGCAGGATCGCAGGCAGGTCCGTGATATGGAGCAGATTCGTGAATCCTGGGATCTGAGCGAAAGCTGGCAGATCAAGGCGCTAACGGTGCAGAAGGGGCTGGTCCTGTTGGCAGGGCAGCAGTACGATCTGGTGTTTGCCGATCCTCCTTATCGGCAGGGTTTTGCCGAAAAAGTACCACTGTGGCTGGATGAGCATCATATAGGCTGTGATCGTTTGATTATTGAGGAGTCGGCCAAAGAAACACCATTCTGGCCTGCTGGCTGGGTGTGTGAACAATCCCGTCGATATGGTGATACAAATCTACATTTTCTGATTCGGGCCTCCGGGATTTAGCGCTGCATTCTGCTGTAAACGGATTTCTTTTGAGTAATTCACCTTTGCTCGTTACGGTTCGTACTTCTTCTGGAGGTTTTTGTGAGTCATATCCGTATTGCTACCCGTCGTTCCCCGCTTGCCCTGTGGCAGGCTGAATTTGTATCTGCCGAACTGCAACGTCTTGATCCATCGGTTACTACCGAGCTGGTAAAGATAGTTACCAAGGGCGACAAAATCCTGGATGTACCGCTGGCACAGGTGGGTGGTAAGGGTTTATTTACCAAGGAGATCGATGAGGCCCTGCTTGATGGGCGTGCTGATATTGCAGTGCACTCGATGAAAGATGTGCCTACTGAGCTACCGGAGGGAACAAGTATTCGTGCGTATCCCAAGCGTGAAGATCCACGCGATGCGATTGCTACGATCAGCAAGGGTGGTCTGGACTCTCTTCCGGAGGGAGCGACGATCGGTACTTCAAGCCTGCGCCGTGTCATGCAGATCCGTGCGAAATACCCCACATTCAAATGCACCTCCATTCGGGGCAATATTCAGACCCGCTTATCCAAGTTGGGTGTTGAGGTAGATGCTGTTGTTCTGGCCGCTTCCGGCATCAAGCGTATGGGTATGCAGGATCAGATGCATGATTTTATCGATACTGAAGAGGTGCTGCCTGCAGTGGCTCAGGGTACGTTGGGCATCCAGACCCGTGATGCCGATGATGAGCTCAACGCACTGGTAGATCAGCTGAATGACGAAGAGACGGTGATTCGCACGAAAGCGGAACGCGCATTTCTTGCCACCCTTGAAGGTGGTTGTCAGGTGCCGATTGCAGCCTTTGCCACACTTGATGGTGATTCCCTGCATCTGAAAGGGCTGGTTGGCTCTGTTGACGGCAGCGTGATGATCGAGCGTGAAGTAACAGGTAGCAGTGCGGATGCTGAATCTATCGGTGTAGCACTGGCCAATGAAGTACTTGATGCCGGAGCGCGTCCGATTCTTGAGGCTTTATACGCAGAAGGGTGATCGGCATGAATGGATGAAAAGGTTTTTTTAATATTACTTTCATTATCTCTTTGTATTGTGAGCCATGTCACGGAAGCTGTGTGAAAATGACGTAGTTTAGGTGACACTGTCAAGCAGCAGTAAAAATCATTTTTGAATCCTTAGAGATACCAAAAGGCGGAGCGTGCAAACTCCGCCTTTTTCTTTTTTTACCTATCACTCTTCACTACTGTATTTTACTTTGGTTTTTAAGGGAAGCTTCATCCGTATGGAATGATGAACCATATTTTTTTTGAGTTGGGTGATGATGATCCCGTGTGAGTCATGTCACGGAAGTGTCATGAAGATGAATTAGCTTGGCCACACTGTTTAAGCAGCAGTAAAAAAATCAATGTAAGTCCTCGATAGAGATATACAAAAGGCGGAGCGTGCAAACTCCGCCTTTTGTCTTTTTATCCTCCGGCCAGCTTGGCCTTGTACCCCTGTTTCTCTAACAGTAGCAATAGTTTTTCCCGATGGTCGCCCTGAATTTCAAGGCATCCATCCTTCACCACGCCTCCAGTACCAAGTTGGGCTTTCAGTTTCTTCAGTACTATTTTCAGTCCGCTATCATCCAGTGGCAGGCCATTAATGAGGCATACTGTTTTGCCTCCGCGACCTTTGGACTCCCTGCGGATACGGACACCCTGCTTGTTCGGGTTTTTGATGGCCGGAGTGGCGCTGCTCTGTTTGCGACCTTTTTTGCCATCGGGGCGGTTTTTTTGCATCGGTTTATCCAGTGAGCCATGCTCGGTGCTGTAAACCAGTTTGCGATCTTCAACCATCTCTCTGTTGCTCCTGATTCACGTGATTTCAGTTCATCTCATCTCTTTTCTGGGTGCTGTGCAAGCTGTTGCGATTCAGATTGCCACCCTTTGCCACTATAGGGGGAAATCCCTGTTTTCCAACATATTTGACATCAATCTTGTGGTAGAAAAAAAACCATATTGGTGTGGCGGTTGCCGGTAAGCACTGCCTTAGGCATTATTCGCCAAAAATGAACCCAATGGGGGCACCATGTCTGCAGAGCAGAAACAGGAAGCTGGCATTACACATGAGGGCGTTTTCTATTCAGAGGCGACTCTGCATGAAATGCACGATAAAATGTTGTTTATCCGCCGTTTTGAAGAGAAAGCGGGCCAGCTTTATGGCTTGAAAAAGATTGGTGGTTTCTGTCACCTGTGTAATGGTCAGGAGGCCGTCTGTGTTGGTCTGGACAGCGCAGCGGAACCTGCCGATTATATGATGACCAGTTATCGTGACCATGGACATATTCTGGCGCGAGGCTCCGACCCGACTGCGATCATGGCCGAGTTGCTTGGTAAAGCCGGCGGTATTGTTAAAGGCAAAGGCGGCTCCATGCACATGTTTGATGCCGAGAAGAACTTTGCCGGTGGTAACGGTATTGTGGGTGAGCAGGTTCCCATCGGTTTGGGTTTTGGCTTTTCCAGCTGGTATAAGGATGATGGTCGCGTGACCATCTGTATCATGGGTGATGGCGGCATCAACCAGGGTGCAGTGTACGAATCCTTTAATATGGCAGCGCTGTGGAAGTTGCCTATAGTCTTTGTTGTTGAAAACAATCAGTACGCTATGGGTACATCGCTGGAGCGTGCATCGGCCGAAACGCAGCTGTTCAAGCGCGGTATCTCGTTCAAAATCCCCGGTATGAAGATCGACGGTATGGATGTGCTCGAATTCGACAAGAAGATGAGCGAAGCAATGGAACATGCCCGTTCAGGTAAGGGGCCTATGCTGGTTGAGGCAATGACCTACCGTTATCGCGGCCACTCGATGTCTGATCCGGCCACCTATCGCACACGTGCAGAAGTGGATGAATGGCGCTCAGGACGAGATCCGATTGCACGCTTGCAGGGCCAGATGATTGAAGCGGGTCTCGCTACTGAAGAGCACTTCAAACAGAAAGATAAAGATATCAAGAAAGAGGTTGCTGCTATTGGCAAGGCGGCGGAAGCGCAGCCTGAGCCGGATCCATCCGAGCTGTGGACCGATATCTATAATGATCCGATTGAGAATGCATACCCTTATCCGGGAAAGGTGAACTAAGATGAGCAAGATTACCTACCGCGAAGCACTGAATCAGGCGATGTGCGATGAGATGACACGCGATGATCGTGTGTTTCTGATGGGCGAGGAAGTCGCCGAATATAATGGTGCCTATAAGGTGTCACAGGGCATGTTGGAGAAGTTCGGCCCTAAACGTGTGATTGATACACCGATTACCGAGCTGGGTTTTTCAGGGCTTGGAGTAGGAGCTGCTATGGCAGGCCTGCGTCCGGTGATTGAATTTATGACCTGGAACTTTGCCATTCTGGCACTGGATCAGATTGTGAATGCAGCAGCCAAGATGAAATATATGTCCGGTGGCCAGTATGATGTACCGATGGTATTTCGTGGTGCAGGCGGTTCTGCTGCCCGTGTGGGAGCCCAGCATTCACAGAGTCTGGAAAACTGGCTGGCGAACGTGCCGGGATTGAAGGTGGTCATGCCATCGAATCCTGCTGATGCCAAGGGGTTGTTGAAGGCGTCGATTCGCGATAACGATACCGTGGTGTTTATCGAGAATGAGATCAATTACGGTGATGTTGGTGAAGTGCCGGATGATGATTATATCATTCCACTTGGTGTTGCCAAAGTGGTGCGTGCAGGTACGGACGTTACCATCGTAGCGCATTCGCGTATGACCGGTTTTGCACTGCAGGCAGCCAAGGTACTTGCCGAGCAGGGTATAGAGGCCGAAGTCATTGATCCGCGTACCATTCGTCCTCTGGATGAGAATACGATACTCGCCTCTGTTGCCAAAACCAATTGTGCTGTGGTTGTGGAAGAGGGATGGCGTTTCGCCGGTATCGGTGCTGAGATTTCTGCACGTATTATGGAGCGCGGTTTTGATAACCTGGATTCACCGGTAGTTCGTGTAACAGGTAAAGATGTACCTATGCCGTATGCAGCGAACCTGGAAGCGCTGGCCGTACCGAGTGTGAAAGAGATCGTGGAAGCTGCCCGTGTGGCATGCGGACGCGCATAACTATGAGTTGCAGAAGCCCCATAAGGAGCTTCTGTTTATAATGGAAGCCGCGGGTAACCCCGCTTCCTTACCGATTAACGGATGATCCGTTGATTTACCGTCCATTCAGGGGCGGGGAAAGCAAGATAAGAGGTAACAATGCCGATTGATCTGTTTATGACTCAGTTGTCACCAACGATGACCGAAGGGCGTATTGCCCGCTGGTTGAAAAAAGAGGGTGACATCCTGGAATCCGGCGAAGTAATGGCCGAAGTGGAAACCGATAAGGCGACCATGGAAATGGAGGTCGTTGATGAGGGTGTGCTGCATAAAATCCTTGCTCCGGAAGGCTCAACCATTGCTGTCGGTACGCCGATTGCCGTGATTGCCGAAGAGGGTGAAGAAGTGGCTGCGGATTATACCCCTGAAGGTGGTTCAGCTCCTGAGCCCGTAGCCGAGGAAACGGTAGCCGTCGCAGAGGCACCAAAGCCTGCAGCAGCTCCCGCACCAGTTGTTGCTGCGGCACCTGCAGTGAGAACAGGACGCATCAAAGCAAGTCCTTTGGCACGCCGTCTGGCCAAGCAGAAGGGCATTAACCTGGCTGCAATTGCAGGCTCGGGGCCAAATGGTCGTATTGTGAAGTCAGACATTGAGAAGGCGACCAAACGTGGGATCAATCTTGGTGGCATCGCAGGTGCGGTCGCAACGCCACCGGTTCGCCCGATTCCGGCAGGCCCTTTGCCATATCATGAAGATGAATTTGAACGTATTGAGAACTCGATGATGCGCAAAGCGATTTCGCGTCGTCTGACCGAGTCCAAGCAGCAGGTTCCACACTTCTACCTGAGCATGGATGCATCCATGGATCGTTTGATGGATCTCAGGGCTCAGCTGAATGAAGCCGCAGATGGCACTTTCAAGCTCAGTGTTAATGATTTTATTATCAAAGCCGTCGCCAAGGCATTGGTGGATGTGCCTGCAGCCAATGCAAGCTGGACAGATAAAGATACGCTGATGCATAAACATGCACATATCTCTGTAGCGGTAGCGATCGAGGGTGGCCTGATCACTCCTGTGATTCGTTTTTCCGAGCAGAAGAGCATCACCGATATCTCGGCTGAAGTGAAAGAGCTGGCCGTTCGTGCACGTGCAGGTGAACTGCAGCCTCAGGAATATACCGGAGGTACGTTCTCGATCTCCAATCTTGGCATGTACGGAATCAAGAGTTTCTCAGCCATTGTGAATCCGCCAGAGGGTGCAATTCTTGCTGTAGGTGCTACCGAGGAACGTGCTGTGGTTGAAGCAGGTCAGCTTGTGGTGAAGAAGATGATGACGCTTACACTCTCATGCGATCATCGCGTGGTTGATGGTGCTGTGGGGGCCGAATTCCTTGCTGCCCTGAAGAAGCACCTTGAGTGCCCTGCCGGAACACTTATCTGATTTTCTACCCTGGCCATGGGGAGATGAAACATAAGGTGTTTTATTTCTCTATGTCTTCACGTTTATTGTATTCTTTATGAGGTTTTGTAATGCCGATTGATGTTTTTATGACCCAGCTATCCCCGACTATGACCGAAGGGCGCATTGCCCGCTGGTTGAAGAAAGAGGGTGACGAACTGGTATCCGGTGAAGTACTGGCAGAGGTGGAGACCGATAAAGCGACCATGGAAATGGAAGTGGTGGATGAGGGTATCCTGCACAAGATCCTTTCACCTGAAGGTTCAGTTGTTACTGTAGGCTCCCCTATTGCGGTGATCGCGGAAGAGGATGAAGAGGTTGCTGATGATTATGCACCTGAATCCGGTATGGGTGGTGCGCTTGAGATTGTTGAGGAGCTGGCTTCCGAGGAAGCCGCTGCCCTTGGTGCTGAATCGGCACCGGAAGCACAGCCTGCATCTGCCATTGCACATGAGGCACACGATGCTGAGGAGGCAGATGAGCTGAACCTGAAGGCTTCGGGCATTTTCAATGCCGATGGTGAATACGATGTTGTTGTCATCGGTGCAGGCCCTGGCGGTTATGTTGCGGCTATTCGAGCTGCACAGCTGGGCTTCAAGGTAGCCTGTATCGAATCTACACATCTGGGTGGTATCTGCCTGAACTGGGGTTGTATCCCGACCAAGGCACTGCTGCGTACGGCTGAAGTGATCAATATCATCAAACACAGCGGTGATGAGCTGGGTATAGGTGTGAGCGAGGCCAATCCTGATCTGGATAAAGCGGTGGCCCGCTCGCGTGGTATCTCGGCCAAATTGAACAACGGTATCGGCTTCCTGTTCAAGAAGAACAAGGTTGAACATATCGAAGGTTATGCCACGTTTGAAACCGGCAACAAGCTGATGGTGAAAGATGCTGATGGAAACAGCAAGCAGGTCACTGCCAAACATGTGATTGTAGCCACCGGTGCACGCGCACGTGCTTTCCCGGGTATGGACGTTGATAACGAAGTGATTATCACCTACAAGCAGGCTCTGGCCCCGACTGCACTGCCGAAGAAACTGGTAGTGATCGGTTCCGGTGCAATCGGTATGGAATTCGCGTATTTTTACAACGCGATGGGCTCGGAAGTCACAGTGATTGAAGCGGCAGATCAGATCCTGCCTCTGGAAGATCACGAGATTTCCAAGGTGGTTGCCCGCTCATTCAAGAAACAGAAAATCAAGATCATTACCGGCGCGATGGTTTCATCAGCGAAGAATGTCGATGGCACTGCCGTTGTTGAATATGAAGCCAAGGGCAAGAAGCAGAGCATCGAAGGTGATGTCTGTCTCGTGGCTGTCGGTGTGATTGGTAATACCGATGCGATCGGTGCAGAAAACACCTCAATGAGTGTGGATCGCAATACCATTGCTGTTGATGACTGGTACCGCACGGATCATCCCGGTGTTTACGCAATTGGTGATGTCGTAGGGGCTCCCGCTCTTGCGCATGTAGCCAGTCATGAAGGCATAGTCTGTGTGGAAGCGATTGCAGAGCAACACCCGCACCCTGTGGATTACGGTAATGTGCCGGGCTGTACCTACTGCCAGCCGCAGGTTGGTTCATGCGGCAAAACTGAAAACCAGTGCAAGGCAGAGGGTATCCCTTACAAGGTAGGGCGTATGTCTTATGGTACCAACGGTAAAGCGATGGGATTGGCAGAAACAGAAGGTATGGTGAAAACCATTTTCCATGCCGAGACCGGTGAAATTCTGGGCGCTCATATTGTCGGAGCTGAGGCTACAGAGATGATCGTTTCACTTGGCGTTGCCAAAACTCTGGAATCAACCGAAGCGGAGCTGGCTCATCATATGTTCCCGCATCCGACACTCTCGGAGATGATTCATGAATCGGTACTTGATTCTGACGATCGCGCGATTCACATCTGAAGCTGATTGTTAACTGATAAAAAGGCTCCTTCGGGAGCCTTTTCTTATTGTCTTATGTGACCCTGTAGTTAGTTTGCATGAACTGGATAGACTCTCATGCCCAGATTCCCAATCGTATATGGATGGCATGGCTATGGAAAAAAGCAGTAATATTTATCTTTATCTTATTGAGCTTGCTCGGGATCTGTTCTTTTGCGGCGTGTTGATTGCTGCGGGATCAGAAGTTACGGATCGAAGCTTTTTTGACGGGTTTGTTTGGCTGAATCTGTTTGCAGGCTGGTTCATTATTGTGGCCGGATTGATCAGTGCAGTTGTTGTTGTCGCTGTCGCCATGCAAAAGGTTTCCGGATTACTGACGGGCTGGGAAAAGTTTTTTGCGATGGGTGGTGCGGGCTTCATTGCAATGGGCGGGTTTGCAGCTTTTGCTGCGATTCTCAATATGCTATGAGCTTTACTACTAATCATTCGTAAATAAACTCAGGTAAGCAGTACAGCGACAATACCTGTGAGAAATATGCCATCGAAGGTGCCTGCACCGCCGATCGAAGCGATGGGTGTACCCAGCCTGGAGATATCTTTCATGCGCATCAGGTCAGCTCCGATAATGACACCCAGCGTGCCCGTGATATAGGCCAGAGGAGCAGCATGTTCGCCACCGATAGTGATTGCAATGATGGCGGCGAAAATCGGAGCTGTCAACGGCATCATGCCGATGCCGATACCTGGAATCGGTCGGCTGGTGAGATAGCAGATGATTGATGCGGTAGTGATGGCGATGAGCACCTCCCATGCCCCAAGCGGGAACCGATGGATCAGGCTTGCAGAAAAAACCAAAGGAACCAGACAACCCCCAACATTTACTGCAATAATGGTTTTTCCGGTAAATGGAGGCATGTGAATACGTAGCAGGCTGTGTGTGATGTTAACTTTTATCTCTATTTCAGGATGTTCTGCTTTGATCGTAGTGACAGGAAGATTGATCAGGCTGCCGAACAGTGAAGCCAGAAGGAGAAGCATGGCCTGCTCCGGGGAGAGTCCCATCTTGTCAAAGATCAATGATATGATCTCTATCTGAATTAATGCCAGTAATATTGATGCGAGCACGACGAGTGCGGCCAGATAGAGTGGAGAAAATGGATTGCGCATGTTTTTATTGTAACAGAAATCGAAGAGTTATTGTTCAGAGCAGTTCAGGGTTTTGGAACCTCTACGTAGATATCCAGTGTTCTGTAGCAGATAGGGCAGGCCTGTTGCGGTAACTCAGTAACCGTGGAACCGCAATTCTGACAGACGTAATATTTACCATCCCTGCCCCGGAAGCGCTTGAGCAACATGCTGAAAAACATACCGGTTCCACTTCGGATCTCCTTGATCAGGTCACGGTGCTGATGTTCTGCCTGCCAGGCGTATTTGATATATTTCAGAGCCTCTTCATGTGCCTCACCGCTGATGCGTTTGATATAACGGGGATACTCGACATCAATTTCAGACAGTTCCACATTGGTGGCGAATTTGAGATTCTCTTTTGTGGTGGAGGTCGTGATTGAAGAGGGATCAATGCTGGTGGTCGCGCTGCCGAGGGAGCTGAGGATTCGTTTGAAATTTTTTGCATGGATCGACTCTGAAGCGGCAAGCGCCTTGAACATATGAGCAATATTGGTGTGGCCGTCTGCTATGGCGACCTTGGCGAAACTCAGGTAGCGAAGGTGCGCCTGGACTTCGGAGGCATGAAGCTTTTGCAATACGGATATTGTTTCGGGGTAAAGCTGTGCAGGATCATCTTTAGCATGGAGCAATGCAGTATCGCCCAAGAGGATAAATAGAGCTGCAGCGAACCATATCCATGCAGCGGGATGGTACATGCTGTTACGCATAGTAGATTGATTATAGACCCTATTTGAGTTTTTTAGTAGCCCTGAATAGCAATCTGCTGCAGGAGTCCGGATTGCACTTATTGGACAGATTTAGTCAGGAGAGGGGGTGCTCTTTTTATTGTGCTCTTTTTTGAGGGCATGAATTTCCCGGTAGTTGTCCAGTGGTTTATGACAGATCGGACACTCATCCAGAGGCAGTTCGCTGACGGTCGCCCCACAATGCTGGTGGACGTAATATCTCTCGTGTTTGTCTTTGAATTGTTCCAGTAAGACGCCAAAGAAGATGCCGGTACCACTTAGGGTCTCCTTGATGAGTTCGCGGTGTTGGCGTTCTGTTTCCCATGCGTAGTTGATGTACTTCAGGGTCTCCTGATGGGATTCAGGGCTGATACGGTGGATATAACGGGGATAATCGACATCAATCTCTGCCAGCTCTATTTCACTGGCATATTTCAAATTATTTTCTGTAGTGGCGGATTTTACCGAGCTTAGATCAACCTGGGGTACACTTTCACCAAGATCGGTTAATATGCGTTTGAAGTTTCTGGCATGAACAGCTTCCGAGGCAGCAATAGCCTTGAACATATGGGCAATGTCCCGGTGCTCCTCTTCTATCGCAGTCTTGGCGTAGGCTTCATAGCGATGGTTAGCCCGGGTTTCGCTGCCATATAGCATGTGTAGAACGGCAATGGTTTCCTGAAAAGTCTGAGTCTGACTTTCTTCAGCTTGCAGCAGGGGGATATGACCGGATATGGCAAGCAGGGCGGCAATGAACCATCGATGTGCAGCGGAGAGATGCATGGCGAGGATCATACACCCTACGTACTTTTTGAGCAGCCCTAAAATCACCCTTTCCCGTGTATTTATTTCATAGGCTGAAATTCTGATGGATCCTGCTGTGCCATATACTCATAGGTCGCCCAGCGCAGGTCAGCAGATTCCTGGGCCAGTTGCATCAGCCGCTCAGCCTCTTCCGGATGGCTTTTTTGCAGCACTTTATAGCGCATCTCGGTATAGGCGTAATCTCTCACTTTCATGGTTGGTTCCGGAGAATCCAGGACGAATGGCCTTTTGCCTGCCTGTCGTAACATGGGATTGTAGCGTATTAATGGCCAGTAACCGGAAGCGACAGCCATATCCTGTTGCTCAAGCCCCTTGGTCATATCAATGCCGTGGGCAATACAGTGGCTATAGGCCAGAATAATGGATGGCCCCGGATAATCTTCGGCCTCACGCATGGCCAGTAACGTTTGCTGCGGATTTGCACCCATGGCGACACGGGCAACATAGACATTACCGTAAGAGATTGCCTGAAGTGCCAGATCCTTCTTGCCTACGGGTTTACCGGCAGAAGCAAACTTTGCCGATGCACCGATAGGCGTGGACTTGGAGGCCTGGCCACCGGTATTGGAGTAGACCTCGGTATCGAGGACCAGCACGTTGATGTTGCGCCCGCTTGCCAGAGCATGGTCCAGACCCGATGAGCCGATATCGTAAGCCCAGCCATCCCCACCGACGAGCCATACGCTGCGGCGTACCAGATGATTGACGACAGTGAGCAGGTTTTTGGCTCGTGGGTCGTCCATACCTTCAAGGACCAGCTTCAGCTTTTCAACGCGTTCGCGCTGCTGGGTAATGCCGGAGCCTATGCTCTGGTCAGCATGCATCAGTTCGTCGACGAAGCGATCATCGAGGCTGTCGCGCAATGCCCATACCGCCTGCTTGGCCATTGCAGTGTGATGATCTGCAGCGATACGCATACCCAGGCCGAATTCGGCATTGTCTTCGAACAGTGAGTTGGACCAGGCTGGCCCTCTGCCATCTTTGTTCATTGTCCATGGCGTTGCAGGCAGATTGCCGCCGTAGATGGATGAGCAACCTGTCGCATTGGCAACCAGCAGTCGCGGGCCGAAGAGCTGGGTTAACAGGCGTACATAAGGTGTTTCACCACAACCGGAGCAGGCACCTGAAAATTCAAACAGCGGTTCAAGAAACTGGGTGCCACGTATCGAAGAGTAATCGATTGTAGCCCGATCATTCACCGGCAGGGTTTCAAAGAACGCTACATCTTTGCGCCCTTGCTCCAGAATAGGAGCTTTTGCTGTCATGTTGATAGCTTTGCGCGTGCTGGATTCATCTTCCTGCTCAAATGCGGGGCATGCGTTTACGCACATTTCACACCCCGTACAATCCTCCTGATAAATCTCCAGCGTATAGCGTGTTTCCGGAAATCCGCGGGCTGAAACCGGTGCGGAAGGGAAACCTTCGGGTGCATGTTCGAGATGATCTTCATGGTAAAATTTGGCCCGGATTACGCTGTGTGGGCAAACAAAAGAGCAGTTGCCGCACTGGATGCATGCATCCGGTTCCCATTTCGGCACGAAGTCGGAAATGTTACGTTTTTCCCACTGCGCACTACCGGAAGGGTAGGTGCCATCGACAGGGATTTTTGAGACGGGCAGATCATCACCCTTCCCTGCCAGCATGGGTGCAATAACCTCCTGCACAAACTGAGGTGCACGAGCCGGTACCATCAGATCCATATCCCGGTGACTGGTCACAGCTGCCGGAATTTCTACCTTGTATAGATGATCAAGGGCTGCATCGACTGCTTTAAAGTTCTGCTCAACCACATCCATACCTTTACGGGCATAGGTTTTTTCAATGGCTTTCTTGATCTGCGCGATTGCTTCATCACGAGGAAGTACGCCGGAAAGGGCAAAGAAACAGGTTTGCATAATGGTGTTGATGCGGCGCCCCATGCCAGCATTCCGGGCTACACTAGAGGCATCAATCACATAGAAGTCTATGGCTTTATCAATGATGGTCTGCTGCACGTGTGTGGGCAGACCATCCCATGCCTGTTCAGCGGAAGTGGGGCTGTTGAGCAGAAATACAGCCTTTTGCGCAGCTTTGTCCAGCATCTCCACCTGTGTGATGAAACTGGCCTTGTGGCAGGCGATAAAGTTGGCTGAATCCACCAGATATGGGGCTCGAATCGGTTCAGGCCCGAAACGCAGGTGAGAAACAGTCTGAGAGCCTGCTTTTTTGGAGTCGTAAACAAAATAACCCTGACAGTGCAGCTCGGTATTCTCACCGATAATCTTGATACTGTTTTTGTTGGCGGACACGGTGCCGTCAGAACCCAGACCATAGAACAGTGCCCGGGTTACATGATCCGGTTCTATGATGAAGCTGTGATCAACATCCAGGCTTGTGAATGTGACATCATCGTTAATGCCAACGGTGAAATTGTTCTTTGGATTGGCTTCGAGCAGCTCATCATAGACGGCTTTGACCATGGCCGGGGTAAACTCTTTCGAGGACAGGCCGTAGCGACCACCAATCACGCGGGGCAGCACTGCCATTTCACCTATCATCACCGATTCAGCCAGTGAAGCCATGACATCCTGATACAGTGGTTCACCGCGCGCACCGAGTTCCTTGGTGCGATCAAGCACAGCGATGTTTTTCACGCTGAGCGGAAGAGCGGAAATCAGGTGTTCACGGGAGAAGGGGCGGAACAGGCGCACGGTAATGATACCGAGTTTGGCGCCTCCATTTTCCCCCGACCCGTTAAGCACCTTCACGGTCTCTTCAACGGTCTGGGCACCTGAGCCCATCATGATGATCACATGCTCGGCATCTTCAGCACCGAAGTAGTCAAACAGGTGATAGTGACGCCCGGTCAGCTCTGCCAGTTGGTCCATGGACTCCTGTACCAGTCCCGGTAGTGCATTGTAGAATGGATTTGCCGACTCTCGCCCTTGAAAATATACATCCGGGTTTTGTGCTGTGCCGCGGATAAACGGGTTGTCCGGGTTCAGTGCACGACGACGATGTTCGTAAACAAGTTCATCATCAATCATTGCCTTGATCTGATCATCAGAGATCAGACTGATTTTGTTGATCTCATGAGAGGTGCGGAAGCCGTCGAAGAAATTCATGAACGGTACGCGGGCTTTCAGTGTGACGGCATGGGCGATCAGGGCGGAGTCATGAGCCTCCTGCACGGATGCGGAGGAGAGCATGGCAAAACCTGTCGTGCGGGCTGCCATCACATCCTGATGGTCACCGAAGATCGAGAGTGCCTGGGTTGCCAGTGAACGGGCCGCCACATGAAATACTGTTGAGGTCAGCTCGCCGGCTATCTTGTACATGTTAGGGATCATCAAAAGCAGACCCTGTGATGCGGTAAAGGTGGTCGTCAAAGCACCGGTCTGCAGTGCCCCATGCGCGGTGCCTGCAGCCCCGCCTTCGGATTGCATCTCCATCACGTCAGGCACTTGTCCCCATATGTTCTCCTTACCCTGGGCTGACCACTGGTCGCACAGCTCGGCCATATCGGAGGAGGGGGTGATTGGATAGATTGAACATATTTCGCTTACCCGATAAGCGATATGGGCGACACCTGTGCCGCCATCACATGTGACCTGTTTGGCTCTGATATTCTCTCTCATGGTCGCCGGTTCCTTTTTCATGTCCCGTTATTCCTGAACTGCGCTGTCGGTTTTTTCATTCACCATTTCAATAGCATGGCATGGACACTGCTCGAAGCAGGAAGCACACCCTGTGCATTTATCGTAGTCATAGAGGTATCGCTTGCCTTTACCCAGTTTGATGATCGCATCTTCCGGACAGGAGCCGTAACAGCCGTCGCACTCGAAGCAGTTGCCGCATGAGAGGCAGCGTTTGGCTTCAAACAGGGCCTCTTTCTCGCTGTATCCCTGCAGTATCTCCTCAAACCCACCAAGGCGCTCATCAGGAGTAAGCTCTCCCTGCGTCTTTTTCGGGGCTTCAGTGCTGTACCAGAGGTGAAGTTTGTCGTGTTCTACAATCGGGTGTTTCGCTGCCGGCTTGTAGGACTCTCCGCGCAGCCAGCCATTGATATAGCGGGCTGCTTTTTTCCCGTGGCCTGTAGCAATGGTGACCGAGCGTTCGGATGGCACCATGTCACCTCCGGCAAAAATACCTTCTGCTCCTGTCATCATGTTGGGGCCGACATTGACTGTTTTATCCCAATTGAACTCTATACCTTCTACCTGTTTCAGGAATTCGGTATCGGTGTCCTGTCCGACAGCCATAATCAGTGCATCGGTTTCCAGTGTTTCGGTTTCACCTGTCGGTTGTGGTCGCCCATTCTCATCCAGTTCCATCACCTCGACGGTCATTGTGGTGTTATCTATATCCTTGATGGTGCGCAACCAGTTGATCTTCACACCCTCTTCGAGGGCTTCTTCTGCCTCAAAGTCATGTGCAGGCATGCTCTCCCTGTCCCGGCGGTAGATGATGACAGCATCGGAGCCGAGCCTTTTGGCTGTGCGTGCCGCATCCATGGCGGTGTTGCCACCGCCATATATGGCTACGCGGCGGCCAAGATGCAGCTCCTCACCGTTCTCCACGCTTTTCAGGAAACTCACTGCATCAAGCATTTTTCGGGCATCACGGTTCGGGATGTCGATATTTTTACTCAGGTGTGCACCTACAGCGATAAATACCGCATCAAAACCACCTTCAGATTTTTCCAGCTCCACATCCTCTACACGATGGTTGAGAGTGATCTTTACCCCCATATCAACCACACGCTGTATCTCCCGATTCAGTTCATCGCGGGGCATGCGGTAGGCAGGAATACCAAAATGGATCATGCCACCGGCAACCGGGCCTGCTTCCCGGATCTCTACCGTATGGCCCAGACGAATCAGGTGGTATGCGGCAGAAAGGCCGCTGGGACCTGCGCCGACAATCAGTACATGTTTGCCACCGGGATGTGGTTCAAACTCCGGTTCCCAGCCCTTCTCCATGGCGAGATCACCGAGGAACCGTTCGACGGCATGAATGCTGACTTCCTGATCGGTATGGGCTCGGTTACAGGAGGTTTCACAAGGATGATAGCAGACGCGACCATGGATCGCCGGAAACGGGTTATCTTCTATAAGCTTCTGCCATGCTGCTTCATATTCACCAGCTTGAGCCAGCGCCAGCCAAGCCTGAATATCTTCACCGGCAGGACATGCGTGGTTGCATGGAGGTAGAAAATCCATGTACACCGGTTTGCGTGAGCGATGTGCTCCGGTTCCGCTATCATGCTTGGTCAGATCAAGGCTGCCTGTCATGTATTTCTTCGAGGTCATGGGTTCACACTCTCGCAATCAGGAATGGTTATACATTAACCATGCAATATACCCGAATCCTTGAAATGGCGAAAGCCTGTAGAATGAGAATGGTTACTTGGGCAGTGTCACCGCAAGTCCTGAGCTTTGCCATGCAGACCAGTCACCTTCGAGGTGTTGGATTTTGGAGAAACCCTTTTCAGCCAGCATGGATTCGACCCGGCCTGCACGCATGCCGGAGTAGCAGTATACAACTACGGCCTTATCCTTGAACGGAATGATCTCATTCAATCGGCTCTCGACCTCTCGATGATCAATGTTGATAGCATTGGCAATGTAGCCTTCGCTATATTCACCCGGAGTGCGGACATCGAGAATCAGCATATCCTCTTGTGCGGCAATGCGCTCCAGTAGCTGTTGCTGCGTAACTTTTTCAGCATTGTTTGCCTGAAGTGTGCAGGCAGCAAGCAGGCTGAACAGCAGGGCTATTGATAGATGGCGGGTTACTTGAAGCATGAAGAACTCCTTATTGTGGATGCTGTAGATTCACATAAAACAAGATGGTTGGCTATCAATCTTCTCCTGGGAAGAGCTGCGGGCTAACCCCTCATAAGTGGCTGAATCAGCGCTGCAGCTCGCCTCTGTAGAGCTCGGCCATCCTGCTCCAGAAGAGTCGGCTCAGGTCGGGCATGTGCTTGCGGTACGACTCTGTTTGGCGGGAGATGTTTATGATGCCATCGGCAATGGATGCTGCATCTTTTGTTGGCTCATCAAAACTGTCGGTGCGAAAACTAGCGGGAATGAAATCGGGATATGCAAGCCTGTCAGGGACAACAGGGATGCAGCCGCAGGCCACCGCCTCAAGTATGGCAATGCCCTGAAAATCATGCAGTGCTGTTGAAAGCACAATATCGGACTGCTGCAGGATATGCAGGTATGCCTGACGGCTTTCGATATATCCCCATGATGCGATTTGTGACTGGAAGCGTTGCTGTATGCGGTTGAATACATCCGGCTTTTTACGGAACTGTTGGCCAATAATATGAATGCGGAAATCAATGCCACGGTCCCTGAGGCTCTTTAATACGAGGTAGAGGCACTCAGGCCCTTTGTCATATTCCCAACGATGATTCCACAACAGGGTGAGGGGGCGATCTATTGCACCGGCTACGGACTGAATGCAGTCGTCATCAACAGGTACGGGAAGCACCGTACTTTTTTCCTCCAGCTTCTGGATGACTGAAAGCGGGGCGTGATCGGGCAGCTTTTTCAATAATCTCCTGGCCCCCTGTAAAAATGTATTCCTGTTGTATGCGGAGTTGAACAGAAGCCGTTCTGCTGCCATCGCACTGTAGATCGAGGTGATCTGTGCTTCTACGCTGCTGTTTCCGTGGCCTGACTAAGGATAGGCAAACTGATTTTCGTGAAAGTAGAGCAGGGTGGGGATGGCTGCGAGCCGGGGTACGATTCCTTTCAGGGTGGCCAGATCCACCATGGATGTTGCGATGATCAGCTCAAAGGGTTGCTGCAGTGTTTTTTCTTGTTCTGCAGCCCAGGATAGGGCATTGCCACGTATGCGCCATGAGAAGTGTCTGTCGGGTAGTGTCAGCACGCTCCAGTCATGTTCCGACAGGTTTGAGACCAGAGCCTGCCGCCACTGTTTGTGGCTGGCAGCATCATAAGCAGAGAGTAGCAGGATGCGCATGCCTCAATGCTGGGCTAAAATGAGAGCCAGGCAAAGAAACACGCTCACTGAATAGTTTTTTTGGGCGAAACCGTGAAATTTATTTGTCGATTTTCGTGATCTTTGCGCCTTCAAAGGTAAGATTATACATCAGCCCCTTGTTGGAAAAGATGAAGCCGATCACCGGATCCTTCACGGTATTGGTATCAATCTCGCCACCTGCGCCAACCGTTACCAGTGCCACGCTCCCGTCCACTCCGGCCTTCCAGCCATCGCTGGCTTTAAATCCTTTGAGGGCCTCCCGGGTCATAAACATGATAACTTGTGATTTCATCTGGGCACCAATCTGGAAGCCGATAGAGGCGGCTGCTGTGCTGTAATAGCCGGTGGTCTTTCCACGCTCAAGCATGGCACCTTCACCATATTCGCCACCTATTCCGAAGCCTGCCTTGAATACTTCCGGGAAAACCAGAATGGCTATCGCCTTATTAGCCAGTTCCTTGCCTGATTTTACCTGTGTATAGAAAGAGCTCATGGTGGTGTTTACTTTGGCATTGATCTCTGTCTTGCTTGCCGCCTCGGCCGGGGGAATGGTGTAGATGCTGACTGCGACGGTCAGCAGGATGAGGATGGATCGAACCGTAAGTGATTGCATCTCGGACTCCTGTTGCTGCTCTGTATAAGACTATAGCAACTTTGAACCGGTTTGTCCTTCCGATAGGCAGGAGTGTGCGCATCTTTTTGATGCAAGCCTCAGGGGGCTGCACTCAGCGGGGAAGGCAACAGAAGAGTGATGATGTGTTCCATCAGGTTAAGGGTATATCTGTGTGCCCCATGGGCCGTTCAGTCACTGATGATATGTACGATGATTTTGTTCTGTTTAAAGGGGCTGGCTCCCTTTCTGAGGGTGACCTTGGAGCCGCTCATGTCAGAGAACTCTTTGACCAGGATTAGGGCTATATTTTTGTAGGCGGCGTGATAGTAAAATACGGTTGTTGTGTTGGCCATGCTCATGGATTTTGATTTTTCAGGGAACTTGGCTGTGAATCCTTTTTTGCTGATGTTTTCTGCAATCCTTTGTTCCAGCTGTTTGGCAATTTTCAGGGTGTAGATATCTACATCAGCAGTTCCCGGTGTGGCTGGTTCTGCCTCTTCGTTGTCGCTCAGGGCGATATGCCCTGCACTCTTTGATGACGCATCTCGTATCGCTGTTGTTGTCGATCCTGATTGTTTCGGCCCTGTTGTTTTACCGGCCTTCCTTGTTTTTGATACGTGTTTCTTCTTTTCCAGTGTTTGATCCAGATTCTTCACCTGTGCTTCAAGCTCAGCAATGCGGTCATGTGCGTCAGAAAGATCGAGGCGCAGCTCATTTTTTTCATCTTCAAGGCGCTCCTGCGCTTTATAAGCCAACTCGGCATCGACCAGTTTCTGGACTGTCTGCATCCTGATATCTGCGATATCACTTTTTGCCAGCTGGAGTTGGTCTCGGGTATCACGCAGGCTGCTCTCCAGGTTGCTCAGATTGTTCTGACGATAATTGATCACACCTGAAATGATGGCGATCACCAGTGCTGTGATTGCTATCACCATGGGAAAATAGAGTTCGTTTTTATCTTTCATCATGACCTCGTTTTATAGGTAAAAAAATAGCCCGGTTTTAATGCCGGGCTATTTGGATGGGCGAATTAGCCCTATGGTCTTACCAGATGAACTTCAGCACGACGGTTTCTTTCACGGCCAGTTGCTGTTTTGTTGTCCGCGACAAAATTCACCGCACCGAACCCTTCGGTATGTACAGTTTCTTTCGGTACACCTGCACGCATCATCGCATCAGCGACATTATCGGCACGGGCCTGGCTCAGTTCCTGATTACTTTTGTATGGGTGGCGTGGCGTGTGACGGTTGTGCGCATAACCACCAATCGGCTCATTATCGGTGTATCCGCGTATATCAATGGTTTGCATTCTGGGTTTGGATATGAATTTTTCAGCCAGACGCTGAAGTGCTTTGCGAGAGGCTGTGGTCAGCTCCATGTAGCCGGAACGAAATGAAACCGTGACCCATAGTCGGTCTCTGGGAATCGCCTGTTCAGCCTGGATTTTAGCCTTATCTTCAGCCTCCAGACGGGCGAGTTCCTGGGCCTTCTGATTGGCGATATCACCTTTGAGGAGCTTGAGATCCTGACGCAGGGCCGAAATTTCATTTTCCAGTTGCTGGTTTTCTGCTGCCAGAGCGCTGTTTTGCTGCATGGCGGGTTCTTCGGATGGGCCGAAAATCGCCTCAATCGTGCTACATGATGATAGTGTCAGCAGCATAGCCAGCAATAAATAGCGCAGTGTACCCATGAAAGAACTCCCATTCCTGTGTAGCAGAACTTTAGACAGATATGTTTTTATCAGCAAGCGGAGAGCCGTGATCCATGCTTTGGCATGCCGCCGGTTCTCATGATGTCCGGGACAATTTGTTTCCGGAATGAGCGATATGATCTTCGGTGCTTTCCCTGCCAGGGATAAAAGTTTAATATTTAAGTCTTTGAAATTGTATTTCTTACAAGTCTGCCAGACTCATGTGAGAATAAAGAGGGGTACGAAATGAAGCTGTTTTTTGCAGTGATTGCCATGATCTGTTTTGCCTATGCTGCTCAGGCGGAAACACGTTATATCGTTGATCAGGCTAAACTGCCCATGCGTAGCGGTGCTGGTACAGGATTTAAAATTATTAAAATGTTGCCCAGCGGGGTGCCTGTTAAGCTGCTTGAACAATCAAAAAGCGGTTATTCGCATATACGTACAAGCGACGGAAAAGAGGGCTGGGTATTAAGTCGCTATCTGATGAAAACACCTGCGGCGAGAGACAGGCTGGTTGCAATGGAGAAAAAATTTAGCCAGTTGCCAGTACTGGAGCAGAAAAACAGAACTGCAGAAAAGGAAAACAAGCGGCTTGCCGCGGAGAATAGAAACCTTGAAGGTGAACTCGGTCAAATCCGCAAAACTGCCGCAAATGCTGTTGCTGCAGCCGAAGAGAACAAGGCGTTGAAGCTTGATGCCGAGGCTGCAAAGAAGGCACTGTTTGAATTGGAGCAGCAAACCATTGATATCCGTAGCGGTGCCCAGCAGCGCTGGTTTCTTCTCGGCGGAGGGGCTGTTCTGGTTGGCATTATACTTGGTTTGATTTTACCTCATATGGGCAAGCGAAAACGCCGCTGGGGCGGCTATTGAGCCAAAATGTCCCTGCAATAAAGTGTTATTCATGCACTCTGTTGCTCTCCAGGCACTCCACCTTTGCTGGTTTCATGAAGAATTCGAGTTAGCATCCAGCGTATGGCCATACTGAATCGTCGTGCCCGGCACGAATACCATATTATCGAAACCCATGAAGCTGGCATGATTCTTACCGGTCCCGAGGTGAAGTCGATCCGCTCAGGCTTGGCAAACCTGGCAGAGGCCCACGTGATTATCAGGAATGAACGTGTGTTGCTGATAGGCTGTCATATCAGTCCCTATAAGCCCGCAGCAATGAACAACCCGCATGACCCGACCCGCTCACGTCAGCTGCTTTTGCATAAAAAGGAAGTAGAGCGACTGTTGGGCAAACTTAAAGAGAAAGGTCTGACGCTCGTGCCTCTGAAGCTCTACTTTAATGAGAGAAACCTTGCCAAGATTGAAATTGGTCTTTGTCGCGGTAAAAAGATGCATGATAAACGTGCTGACTTGAAAGAGCGTGATATCAAGCGGGATTTGCAACGCGAATACAAGCTCTGACCATTTTACATCTATGGGCTATACAGCGTAGTAGCCGTATCCCAGAAGATGTAGTGTTCCCCTATGTTTAATGTATTGCTTGGCATGTCTGCCATTATCCTCACCGGAATTGTATGGAAAATCGTACTCGGCCAGAAGTCGGCAGAAACGATTCGCACCTACCTGGCGCAGTCGGTATACCATATCTTTCTGCCTGCACTGGTGCTGCATGTATTGTGGCAGTTCCCTGTAGGGTTGAACACCGTACGTATCCCCGTGGTGGCTATACTCAGTGTTTTACTGGCGCTGCTGGCGGCCTTCCTTCTTTATGGCAATGGCAAGATTGTCAGGGCATTCCTGCCCGGCAATAGTAATAAAGCTGTGGGGGCATTATTGCTGGCCAGTGCATTCGGCAACTTCTCTTATCTGGGCCTTCCTGTACTGAGCCAGACCTTTGGCGCCTGGGCGCAAGTGGTCGCAATTCATTTTGATCTTTTGGCTTCAACACCTCTTTTATTCACTGTCGGTATTATTCTGGCCCGATATTACGGCGCATCGGGCGAAGGTATGCATCCGCTGGTCAGCCTGTTTCGCGTACCTGCGATATGGGCTGCAATTGCAGGGCTGTTGTTAAGTGCGACACAGGTCGGGATGCCCGCGTGGCTGGACGAGTCGCTGGGTACGTTGGGAGCCGCAGTGGTTCCTTTGATGCTGCTTTCTGTCGGCATGGCACTGCGTTGGCAGTCCGGTTGGGCTTCACGCCTCCCTGTACTGCTTCCGGTAATTATTATTCAGCTCTTGCTGATGCCACTGATTGCCTGGGGAGCATCTATCGGTGTAGGTATGCCAGCGGATTATCTGGCTCCTGTTGTTATTGAGGGCGCGATGCCGACGATGGTACTCGGCCTGGTTATATGTGATCGTTTTAAACTGGATGTAGCCCTGTATGCTGAAGCCGTCACGCTGACTACGGTCTGTTCCCTGTTGAGCTTGCCGCTCTGGTTACAGGTCGTTTCGTGAGACTCGGCTGATGTTTTTCTCATCCCGTGAGCTTTATTTTGCTTACGGTTCAAATATGTCGAGCAGGCGGCTCTCTGCTCGTGTGTCATCGGCAAAAGTCATTGGCCCTGCCAGACTCGACGGTTATATATGGTGCTGTAACAAGCTTGGTCAGGATGGTACAGCCAAAGCGAACCTGATGCTTCAGGATGATTTTGCAGTTCACGGTGTGTTGTTTTCTGTAAAAACGAAGCAGTGCCGCCAGCTTGACCGGATTGAAGCAGGCTACCGACGTATAGGGGTCGAAGTGGAACATCAGGGCATGGTGAAAAAGGCTTTCGCCTATCAGTCCGATCTGATTACCCGTCACGCCCCTACACTGGAATATGTCAGCTTTATTATCGACGGTCTGATTGAGCATCAATTGCCGACTGAATATGTAGCTGAGCTTCGCCGTGAAGCCGGGATTTGATTCTCAACGAATAGTCAGGGGGCTGGAATTCTAGCAGCGTAGGTAAGCGTCTCCTGTCGTTCTTTTGTTTAATGCCTTTGAGAAGCGTATTGGGAGAGAATACCAGTCCATGTTTTCTCGATTGCAGGTAGTAGTTTTTGAAACGCTGCTTTTTCTGTTGTTACCCTCAGATCATCAACAGCGTCTGAGGTGCCCCAGATGCTGGAGTCTTTGCTTTCTCTTGCCGTAGCTTCAGCCAAACCGAACAGGTATTCAGTGCGCACATCAAATAACGCTGCCGAAACAGTTGTGGTAACAGTTACCTCCTTGTTTTTGAGAAAACCAAGAGATATAACATTTAGAGGGGCAAATGTTTGTTCTCCTGCATGGAAGGATGTATCGAAGGTGTAAATAAGAAGAATATCCGTTTTCAGTCGTGCTGACGCTTCACGCAGAGATTTGATTGAATCCAGATTTGTTGGAAGAAGAATCCGGTTCAGTGGTGCGATGCCTGCCACTTGAGGGAGTTTTGACAGTTGTTCGAAATCCTGTTCTGTTTCCACTTCGCGCGTTGTAACTACGCTATAACGACCTGTTCCAAAGCTGCTGACCTTGTAGGATTGGTAGCCAGGAGCCTGAATTCTTGCTGTTGAGATGTTTGCCGGAAAAGTGGCTGCTGGTTCTTTAGACATAAGCTCATTGACGTCGCCGTTAGTAAGTCCACTTAGCTGAACACTGCCGCCTGGCGTCGTATAAGATGCGCAGCCTGCTAACATTAACAGCGTTCCAAATGCCAATATATTAAATGCCTTCATTGTTGCTCCCGTCATTGATTATTGGTGATAGCTGACATGTGTTGCATCACGGTGATGTGCTACCAGTTTCCCGAATCCGAGTACAGTTAATCCGTTTGAAGCTCACCCCTAACTTTCAAGTTGGGTCATTATCGGTGAGATATCCATGGATGCCAAATAGCCGTAAACCGGCATGGCTCCATCAGCCAGGAGTTGTGTGTGTGGGCATTCTCGTGTCGCGCAAGTATTAGGGATACTCTGAAATATTCATAGTCTCCTTAGATAAAGGGGAGTGCTAACAGGCTGTAACGTACAAATTTACCTATGGTCACCAGAATCAGAAATGTGATGATTTTACAACGTAACAAGCCTGCAGCAAGACATAGGGGATCCCCCACTACAGGTAACCAGGCCAGCAGCAGGGCCGGTTTGCCGTACCGCTCAAACCACTTTTCGGCTCTCTCTGTTTGTGCTTCTGATATTCTCAGCCATTTCTTGTGCAGGGCTTCATTACCAAGGCGACCCATGCCATAGGTGATCAGGCTGCCGAGCACGTTGCCAACGGTGGCAATCAATACGAGAGTCACCACATCACTCCCCTCATTGAGACGGTAGAGCAACAGGGCTTCTGAACCACCAGGGAAGAGGGTTGAGGAAATCAGTGCTGAAAAGAAGAGTGTCCAATCCATGCAGCTAGACTAATAAGCATGCCATTAAACAGCACGTAGTATGATAGCCTGGCCACATGATCTACCTTTATGACTCTCCGCTTGGTCCAATCTCTTATGAGTGGGATGGTGAGTGCTGCCTGCGAGTCTGGCTGGAGCAGCACGATGCTGAAGCTGTACTACATGATGACCCGGTGTCGGGATGGTTGGATGGTTATTTCAGCCGTAAGCATGTTGCACTTCCTTTGCTTGCACCCCCTGCCTCCGGTTTTCAGGAGAAAATGCGTGCAGGCTTGTTGCAGATTCCTGCAGGTGAGGTGCGCACCTATGGGGAGATTGCCAAGCAGCTTGATACCGCGCCTCGTGCTATGGGGCAGGCATTGGGGGCGAACCCGCTGCCGATTCTTATTCCCTGCCACAGGGTGATTGCCGCTGACGGGCTGGGCGGTTTTGCATGTGGCCTTGAGTGGAAAAAGAAGCTGCTCAAATTTGAACGTGGGTTTTAAGCTGTTAGCGTTGCCAGAAACTTAGTAAGGAGTGTCATATGACTCTAGCAACAGCGCGCCACCTTTTGGTGGATAGCGAAGAAAAATGTCTGGAACTTAAAGCCGCGATTGAAGCCGGTGAAGATTTCGCTGAAGTCGCCCGTAACAACTCAAGCTGCCCGTCGGGTCAGAATGGTGGTGATCTGGGAGAATTTGGTCCGGGTATGATGGTGCCGGAATTCGATAAGGTGGTATTCTCAGCTGAAGTAGGCACTGTGCAGGGACCGGTTCAAACCCAGTTCGGTTATCATCTGCTGGAAGTAACCAGCCGCAGCTAATCAGTAACATACAGGCTTAAATGCGGGGCGCTCTTATGGAGTCGCCCCGTTTTTTTATGGTACAGGAAAATCGGTAAACGGAACTTCAATCTCTCCTGATACGGTAAGGCTGGATTTGCTTTCGCCAGCGGTTACGACAGGGGCTGAAATACGCTTGGCCATGGAGCTATCGGTCATCATCAAGCGTTCGCGGTAAACCGGTTGCTGTCCTGCTGAAGTCTGGATGCGGATAATGCGGAAGCTTTTGGCTGCCACACCTCTGCTCAGGGTAGCAGCCTTGGCACGAAGTTTCTTTAATGCCTGCAGTCGCAGCTCATCCCTGATGTTTCTCATCTTGTCGGAACTGATGCGGAAACTCAGATTGTTCAGTTTGACACCCATGGCCTCGATATCACCCAGCCAGTTGGAAATGCTATCGAGATCCCGGGTCACAATTTGACCGCTTTGGCTTGCATTCCAGCGCTGGAAATTGAACACGCCTTTTTCCCAGTCTGGCCTGAGACTGCGTCCGGTGGTTTTGTGTTTTACCTTTTCCGATTTCAGCCGGGCTTCGAGTTTGGCTGCAATCCGGTTCACTTTCTGCTGGAGTTTATCTGCCGAGCCCCCTTTCTCCTGAATGCGGTATTGAACAAGCATCTCATCATTGGCAATTGATTGTTCTACTGTGGCAGAGAGATTGATACGTGTGCCTGTTGGCTGATCGGTTTCAGCCTTTGCAAGGACAGGGGTGAAGAGAAGCATTGAAAGCATAAGTAGATATCGCATAATGTTACTATGGGCCAGTTTGTATGGATCGGCAAGGTGGAATTCCTGCCCGATAGTTGATTGTACTAGCTTGCAGGATTTGAGTGATGGACGAATTCAGAGTGGGGTTTTCATGATTATCATCTATGGCATAAAAGAAAAATTGAATCCGATTAAATCCCGACTTTCAGATGCTATCCATACTTGCATGCAGGATATATTGGGAATGCCGGAAGACAAACGAGCCCATCGCTTTATGCCTATGGAGAAAGAGGACTTCTATTATCCCGGAGGTCGTACCGATGCCTATACGGTGATAGAGATTAACATGATGCAGGGGCGCAAGCCTGAGACCCAGAAGGCTTTGATCAAGTCGCTCTTCATAGAAATTGAACGAGCCTTGGGTATATCTGCCATTGATATTGAGATCACCATTCATGAGCAAGCTCCGCATTGTTGGGGCTTTCGCGGCATTACCGGCGATGAAGCCAGACTGAATTACAAGGTGGCTGTCTGATGGGGCGCGCAGAATCCTTGATTGCATCACTTGCTCTGGAAAAACATCCGGAAGGCGGCTGGTATCAAGAGGTATATCGCTCGACAGGGGTGATTCCGCAGGCTGCTTTACCTGAAGGTTTTGTCGACGAAAGGGCATACTCTACCAGTATCTACTTTCTATTAAGCGGCAATGAGTACTCAGCCTTTCACCGCATCAAACAGGATGAGATGTGGCATTTTTATGAGGGCGACGGGTTGACGGTACATGTGATCGACAAATCAGGTGACTATAGTGAAAAGAAGCTGGGGCGGAACCTGCAGGATGGTGAATCATTTCAGCAGTTGGTTGAGGCTGGTGACTGGTTCGGGGCCAGTGTGCCGAGCGGCGGTTTTGCACTGGTTGGTTGTACGGTCGCACCGGGCTTTGATTTTGCCGATTTTGAAATGGCAGATCGTGAGTCGTTGTTGTCTCAATTTCCACAGCATCATGCTATGATTAAAGGGCTGACATCCTAGATGAGTAAGGAGACGGTTATCGCTCCAAGGTTTGATCGGTTTGTTTTTCGTGAACGTCATTTTTTCGTGAAACGTGATGATCTGGTCGATCCGCTGCTCAGCGGCAATAAATATTGGAAACTTTATAGCCTGATCCGGACAGCTGCTGAAAAATACAAAAGTATTCTCTCGTATGGCGGTACACAGTCCAATGCGATGCTTTCTATCGCAGCTCTTTGCCACAAAAAGGGATGGCAGTTTTATTACACATCCAAAGCTGTGGCTGCACATATTAAAGCAAGCCCGGTTGGCAACCTGAAACTGGCTCTTGAGCTGGGCATGCAACTGCATGAGGTCTCCCCTGAATCCTATGAGGAGGCCGTAAATTCACTGAAGTGTCGGGGTGATGATTCGGTTCTGTATCTGCCTCAGGGAGGGGCGGATCCCTTGGCGCAAGCAGGCATGGATCGTCTGGCAGAGGAGGTTCGACAGTGGCAGCAGGCGCATGGGCTGGAAAAGCTGCATCTGGTTCTCCCCTCAGGTACTGGCACTACGGCCTTCTACCTTGCATCGGCCTTGCCGTCTGTGGCCGTTCTGACCACTGCCGTCGTAGGAGATAAAGATTACCTGATCTCTCAGATGCAGGCATTGGGTCCTGTGCCGCAGAACCTGCATGTGCTCGAAAATATCAAGAAGTATCATTTTGCCAAACCTTATGCGGAATTTCTTGCGATATATCGTGAGCTGCAACATGCAGGTATTGAGTTCGACCTGATCTATGGTGCGCATATGTGGCATACGCTGCTGCAGCATATAGACGCCATTGATGGTGATATACTTTATCTCCACACGGGAGGAGTGATTGGTAACAAAACCATGCTGGATCGTTATCATCATAAAGGATTGATAGATCCAACTGAATCAAGCCATGAACAGGAGGTTTAGCTCGCTTAGGGTGAGACTTTTCTCCGGCTAAACTTTTTCAGTCTCTGGCCGATACATATTCGAATATATGAATATTGCGGGACTTAGAAGCCTTACATTAAGAAGTCAGATTACCATGGTGGTACTGGCTTTTGTGTTGATTGCCTCGGTGGTCCTCTATTTTCTGCTTGATCAGCGTCAGCATGACCGACTGCTGTCAACTTATGGCTCCTCAGTCATCAATACGGTGCAGAACCGTGGTACACGGTTGCAGGTGTACGTTGATAAATTGCGTAAGGACGCACTGTTTCTTTCCAGGACACCACCCATAGAGGGAATTATCCGGGTTAGCAAAAACCAGGGCATTGATCCTGTTGATGGCGATAGTGCCGAGCTCTGGAAGCAACGTTTACAGGCTATATTCGAAGCCTTCCTCCAGGCCAATGCTGATTATTATCAGGTCCGCTATATTGCTACAGAGGAGAATGGCGACGAATTGGTGCGCGTGAACAGAAGGAATGGGATGGTGTGGCCAGCCCATAAGCATTTGCTGCAGGAAAAAGGCAATCTGGATTATTTCAAGGCCGCGCGCGAATTAAGAAATGGTGACGTGTACCTGTCGGAAATAAACCTGAATCGGGAATCCGGTGAAATTGTTGAGCCTCACCTCCAGACCCTTCGGGCCGTTGTAGCGGTATTCGATTCGGGCGGTGAACAGTTTGGCTTGCTGGTGATCAACATGGATATCGGTAACTATCTGAATGAGGTGATGCAGTCATTACCGGATGGGGTCATGGGCTATATCGCCAATCAGCATGGTGATTATCTTGCTCATCCGGATGGGGCACGCAGTTATGGTTTTGACTTAGGCAAACGTTATCGATGGCAGGATGAAATGGCTGAGTTGAAGATTCAGGAGCCGAAACAGCAACTGGCGAATTATGCTGGTTTGAGTACTACAATAGATAATGCGCAGATCGCAGGTGCCCAGGGTATCCGTTTGCAGAAGATTCAGCGTTCTGGCGGGCTTCACCATATGGCCGCCGGTAAAATTCACTTCGACGCTGATCAGCCTGCCCGGTATCTGTCACTGATCTACGGATTCCCGGAGAGTAAAATCAGACTAGAGGTGGCACCGTTTCGAAAAACCATGCTTTTGGTGGTGACCTGCCTGACATTGCTCATCGCACTGCTCGTATTTATCACGGTCAGGCGAATGTTTAAACCGCTCGAGCAGCTGACTGTTGGTGCCAACCTGATCGCCGAAGGGCAATATGACACCGAGTTGCCTAAACAGGCATCAGGCGAGCTGGGGGTGTTTGTAGCCGCCTTCAGAGGGATGTTGGCCCGCATCAAAATACGTGAAAAAGAAGTGCTGGAACTCAATGAAACCCTGAAGCGAAGCGAGGGGATGGCCAACCTGATCATCGATACGACTCCGCAGGCGATTGTGGTGGTTGATGTTCATGGGAAGATGTTGCGCGTGAACAATAACGCCAAAGAATATTTTGGTTATGAGTCCAGCGAGATATTGGGGCAGCCGGTGGAGATGCTGATTCCGGAGTCATATCGCCACCACCATGTCGAGTTGAGAGAGGAATATGCAAGAAATGCGGTGACTCAAGGGCTGGGAAGGTCCGTCTTTGCGTTGCGTAAGGACGGTAGCGAATTTCCTGTGGAGATCGCTCTTGCTCCAATGCAGGCAGGAAATGAATTACACATCATTGTGTCGATCAGCGACATTACTCAGCGAAAAGAGTCTGAAGAGGCGTTGAGAGAAACTCAAATCATGGTCGAATCCATACTCCACTCGGCGGGAGAGGGCATTTACGGTTTGGATACGAATGGTTTAACAACCTTTATGAACTCTGCCGCATGTCAATTTCTGGGGTTTTCTGCCGAGGAGATAATCGGCAAATCGCAGCATGCAATGACGCATCACTCTTATGCTGATGGTAGTCCATACCCGGTTGATCAGTGTCCGGTATACAGATCCTTTAAGGATGGAGTAAGGCAGACTGTCAGGGATGAGGTATTCTGGAGGAAAGATGGCTCGAGCTTCTATGTCGAGTACACTACTACGCCGATCATCAATCATGAAGGTAAAGTGGCTGGTTCAGTGGTGGTGTTTCGTGATGTGTCTGAACGTATTCAGCTGGAGGGTCAACTACAGGTGGCCCAGAAAATGGAATCGGTAGGTCAGCTGGCTGCAGGCATTGCGCATGAGGTTAACACACCACTGCAATATGTCGGTGATAATGTGCGTTTTGTGCAGGAATCCTTTACCGATATCAATGCACTGATACGCCTGTATCGTCAGGCTGTATCCAATCTCCCAGATTCCAGGTCAGAATTGAAACAGAGCATTGCTGAAATCGAGGCATCATCAGATCTTGAATTTCTGTTGCAGGATATCCCTCAGGCTATCTCCCAGACCCTGGACGGCGTTGGCAAAGCAAGTGCCATTGTACTGGCTATGAAGGAGTTCTCCCATCCGGGTAGCAAGGAGATGGCTCTCATTGATATCAACCATGTGTTGGAAAATACGATAACGGTATCAAGCAATGAATGGAAATACGTTGCTGATGTTGAGATGGACCTGGACAGGGATATGCCTGGCGTGATGTGTCTGCCGGAGATCAATCAGGTATTCCTGAACATGATTGTTAACGCGGCGCACGCGATTACTGACAAGCTTGGAGATTCCAGCACTGAAAAAGGGAAGATCACAGTGCAGACGCGGCAGTGTGATGGTGATGCCGAGATTCGCATCTCTGATACAGGCAAGGGTATATCAAAAGAAAACTGCAAGAAGGTGTTCGATCCCTTCTTTACCACCAAAGAGGTTGGCAAAGGAACAGGGCAGGGACTCTCGATCTCCTATAATATTGTTGTCGAGCAGTTGGGTGGCTCGATTCAAATCGAGAGTGAAGAGGGGCAGGGGACAACATTTATTGTCCGTCTGCTCATACACGGAAATATGGAATCGAATTTTTAGTGGGCGAAGGTATCCAGACTGTAATCGCCATTGTTCAGAATCGCCCGAGGCAGCTAGGCTCTGCCGCAAATCAGTGTCCGGGAGTTTTCATTGAAATATATTGGAGCACATACCAGTGCCGCAGGTGGCGTAGAGAACGCACCGCTCAGGGCTATGGAGATCGGAGCGCGGGCGTTTGCCCTGTTTACCAAGAATCAGCGTCAGTGGAATGCCAGGCCGTTGAGTCAGGAAAGTATCGAGGCATTCAAAGCCAATCTGGAGAAGGCGGATATCCAGCCAAAGCATGTACTGCCACACGACAGTTATCTGATTAATCTCGGCCATCCTGAGGACGAGGGGCTGACGAAGTCGCGTAATGCTTTTCTTGATGAATTGCAGCGTTGTGAACAGCTGGATTTACCTTTGCTGAACTTCCATCCGGGCTCACACCTGAAAAAAATAGATGAAGTCGATTGTCTGAAACGCATTGCTGAGTCCATTAACTGGGCGCTGGATCAGACTGAATCGGTAACGGCAGTGATTGAAAACACCAGTGGGCAGGGGACAAACCTTGGTTTCCGTTTTGAACATCTGGCATCCATTATTGATGGGGTGGAAGAGAAGAGTCGTGTGGGGGTCTGTCTCGATACCTGTCACACTTTCACTGCCGGTTATGATATGCGCACAATATCTGATTGTGAGAACACCTTTGGCGAGTTTGATGATGTGGTAGGATTTCAATATCTTCGGGGTATGCATCTGAATGGCTCCAAGGCCGAGTTTGCATCACGGGTGGATCGCCACCATTCACTCACACAGGGTGAGCTGGGGCTGGATGTGTTCCGCTATATTATGAATAGTGACCACTTCAACGATATTCCGATGGTGCTGGAAACGATTGATGAGACGATATGGCCGGAAGAGATTCAGCTTCTGTATTCACTGGTTGAGGCTTAGGTTGCTGATATGAATGATCTCTCCTCTACCACACAGGCAGTAACGATAATTGGTGCGGGTCTGGCAGGCTCGGAAGCAGCCTGGCAGTTGGCTAAGCGCGGAGTACCGGTTCGACTTCATGAAATGCGCCCTGTTAAAATGACACCGGCACATAACACTGCGAAATGTGCGGAGCTGGTCTGCTCCAACACCTTCCGTGCTGATCATCTGGAGAATGCGGTGGGACTGTTGCATGAAGAGATGCGCCGCATGGATTCGTTAATCATGGCCTGTGGTGATCAGGCACGTATTCCGGCCGGTACTGCGCTGGCTGTGGATAGGGAACAATTCGCCGATATGGTGACGGCTGCCTTGAAGAGTGAGCCTTTGATTGAGTTGATTGAAGGTGAAGTGACGGAAATCCCGGCCGAGGGGCTGGTTCTGATTGCGTCCGGCCCTCTCACCTCTGATGCCCTGTATGAACAGATCAAGCAGCTGACAGGTGAAGACCGCCTCTGTTTCTTCGATGCGATTGCTCCGGTACTGGATGCGGAATCGATCAATATGGAGATCTGCTACTGGAAAAACCGTTATGACAAGAATGTCGAAGAGGGCGAGCCCGGTGATTACCTCAATTGCCCGATGGACGCAGAGCAGTACAAGGCCTTTATCAAAGAGCTGGTGGATGCGGAAAAGGTGGCTTTCAAGGACTTTGAAGATATCCCGTTCTTTGAGGGCTGCATGCCGATTGAAGAGATGGCGGAGCGCGGTGAAGATACGCCACGCTTTGGGCCGATGAAACCTGTGGGGCTTGATCATCCGGAAACCGGTGAAAAAGCCTATGCCGTGGTTCAGCTCAGACGGGATAATCGCATGGGAAGCCTGCTGAATATGGTCGGCTTTCAGACCAAAATGACCTATGGCGAACAGAAACGGGTTTTTACCATGATCCCCGGTCTGGAAAAGGCCGAGTTTTTTCGCCTGGGTTCCCTGCATCGTAATACCTTTATCAAATCGCCTGATCTGCTGGATGGAACACTGCGCCTGAAGTCTGATCCGCGTGTACTCTTTGCCGGTCAGATTACCGGTGTTGAAGGTTATGTGGAGTCTGCCTCCATGGGGTTGATGGCAGGGCGGTTCCTCGCGGCCATGGCTAAGGGTGAAGAGCCTGATGCACCGCCTGAAATTACAGCGCATGGTGCACTGCTGGCTCATATTTCGCAGACCAGAACCTCGGATTTCCAGCCGATGAATATTAATTTCGGTCTGCTTCCATCGGGCAAAAAACGTGAAGGCAAGCGGCGTTTCTCACGAGCGGAGCGCCGACGTTCGGTTTCCGATCGTGCCCTTGTTGAGCTGGATGCATGGTTAAACGCTTAATTCTGCTGCTTCTCCTGCTGAGCACAGCAGGAGAAGCAGCAGCAAAGGAAGTTTCCACTGCTGAACTTGAGCAGATTGCAGAGCTGGTATTCCAGAATGAATGTGCTTCAAAAGATGCCTGCCTGACCTCGTGGAATGAGGGTGAGGAGTTCGCCTCGCTCGGTATCGGACACTTCATCTGGTATCCGGCAGGAGAGAGGAGGGTTTTCAAAGAGAGTTTTCCGGCCCTGATGCAGTTCATGGTGCTGAGAGGTGCGGAGCTGCCGCAATGGCTGGTTATCAATCCTCTGCAACCTAACCCATGGGCCAGTCGTGAGCAGTTTCTGGCAGCTTATGATAGTCCGCAAATAAAAGGACTGCGCCAGTTTCTGAAACAAACCAGGGCGTTGCAGGCAGAGTTTATGCGAGAGCGTCTGAGTGCCACCCTGCCCAAGCTGCTCCATAGTCTTGATAAGCAACTGCACGCACATATTCAAAGCCAGTTTGAACGCGTGATGGATGCCCCGATGGGCATGTATGTGCTGATGGACTATGTGAATTTTAAAGGTGAAGGAACCAGTCTAAAAGAGCGCTATCATGGAAAAGGCTGGGGTATGTTACAGGTGCTTGAGAATATGACCGGTGATAAATCAGGCTTGCCGGCGATCCGGGCCTTTGCTGTATCTGCGGATCAGATGCTTACCCGTCGCGTAGAGCTTTCACCACCGGCTCGCAACGAGATTCGCTGGCTGCCCGGCTGGCGCAAGCGGCTTGCTACCTATACCCGGGAATCCGAGAGGTTCTTAAACCAGTCGGGGATGTGATGCGTTGGCAATACGGATCAACTGCTGTTTCACCCAGGCTGCTCCCGGTTTGTGTTTCTGTTCAAAGGAGAGTTGCTCCAGCTCTTTGAGTGCAGGCATTAGCACATCCAGTTCTCTTGGCAGGTAGGTCAGCATGGCCTGTAGTACTTGCTCACGGATATCCCATTGTAAGGTGCTTACGCCGCTACGCAGGATCATAAGCATTTCATCATCGTGTGCAGGTATTTCGAGCATAACATGATCCATGGCACGTAATCTGGATGAAAGTTCTGGTGGCAGTTGTTCAATATCACCACGCCAGGCGATGACTACGGGGCGTTGCAGGTCACGGGCGCGTTCAAGACAGTGAAATAGTGCGTGGGCAAGGGGCAGCTCCATGGGGCCTGAAGGAACATCGATCATCCAAAGCGCAGCGCCCTCCAGCTGTTTCATCCACTGATCTACCAGCTGCCAGCTTGTATCGCTCGTATCACCTGCTTGTACATCAAGCAGGGCAATAGTGCCCTGCTCGCTGGCGAGACTGCGTAACAGGTGGGTTTTACCGGCGGGCATATCGGAGTTCAACCAAATCTGTCCGCCATGTACCGTCCACAATGCCAATCGATTGCATGCAGACTCAACGCCGGCATGGCGTACCCATGTGCCGTAATCATAGCTTACAGGCAGATTCAGCTGCAGTCTTAATTGATCTTGTGTGGCCATTAGTTCTCTTCCGCGTTGGTTGCTTTATTCATCCATACGATCGTGTATTGAACGCCGGAGATGCAGGTAAAAGCGAATGTCGCCCAGATAATAACAGGCAACAACAGATCGGGGGTTTGCCAGGCCATATCAGCGAGTACCGTTAGTACCAGCATGATTTGCAGGAAAGTTGTGATTTTAGAGGGGATCGTCGGAGTCATTTCCAGGTTTTTCGTGACCAGCTCATAGGCTAGTGCTCCTACAACGATGACCATGTCGCGGAACACTACGGCCAGAAACAGGAATGTTGGAATCTGCTCGATCAAATAGAGTGTGACGATCGTACTGATCAGCATCAGTTTGTCTGCAAGTGGATCCATGAATGCGCCAACAGTGCTGCGCTGGTTGAGTATGCGGGCTATTGCGCCATCGAGCATGTCGGTAAGGCCTGCAACGCCCATGAGGATCAGGGCCATGACGGGCTGATTTTCGATAATCGCATAAACAATGAATGGCGTAATAAAAATACGCGCAAGTGTCAGCATATTGGGAATATTGAGAATCCGGTCATGCATATTACTTAGCGGGCCACCCAGCCTTCGATATTCGCTGTAAGTGTGAGGCCTCGACGTTTGAACCACTCTACCAGCCACTGATCATCTGATCCTTTCAGCTGCAGGCGGTACTGCTGGTTCTCACGGTTTACCTGACTGAGGTGGAGATTAAGTATGCGGGGGTCACGTTTGAGTTCTTCCTCGAACAGAACCTGCTCGGGCAGAGAGGCATGACGCTCAATGCTGAGCAGCAGGAATATATCCTTGGCGGCAGGAAGGGCAGTTTGGGTTCTGTCGCCCGGGAGCTCCTGGCTGCCCATTGAAGTAGCCGCTGTTGATGCAGTCTGGCCATCGCGGGCTTTCAGCATGATTTCGGTTAGCCAGGGCCTGAGCTGCTTGACCGGGTCTCCGGATGAGATCTTGCGCATCTCGGAGAATTCACCGAGTACGGATGTACCGCGTACGGTTAACAGTACCTGCCTGCTATTCTGCCACTGCCAGTGTAAGACCAGTGAGGTGGCGGAGTTGTTCAGTTCATATCCAAAGTATCTGGAGGAGGCTGCTGCATAGCGTTGAAGCATGGCTGCTGATTGCTTCATCTCCCTGCCTTTGGCATTGATGAGTTGTAGCTCGAGGTTCCACTCAGGCCGCTTTTCGATATAGGGGACATTGTTCTTTTTCAGCCAGCTGAAGACCCGTTTTGCATGGAAGGTGATGCTCACACCCTCGGCAGTCGGCGTTGCACGCTGCAGGAAGCGTACTGCTTTTACCTTTTTCGGAATCTGGCTGTGTGCATGCTGTGGCACGATGCGATGCCATAGCCGTGGTAGCGCCAGCTTTGCTGCTCCACGGACATTGTTGTGTAGCTGTTGAACCGTAGCGTCCTGTTGTGCATTCGGCGTTACATCAATCATGAATCGTGCATCACTGCTGGCTGCGGATGCAATATGGGCAAGGCTGAATATGGTAAGGGGAATCAGCAGCAGGCGTGATAGCATAGACATTATTTCACCACACGAAGATGACTGGTACTGCGTTTCTTTGCTTCATCATCTTTATTCTCTGTAGTGTTCCCACCATCAATAACGGTGATCGTGGATGAGGCACAGGCCTCACTTTCCTGATGCTTTTCTTCCGCCGCTGCTTTTTTCTCGTGCAGCTCTTCTATCCCTTCATCGGACATATTGCTGCGCACGGCCTGAACGATAGCTTTGACCATTTCAGGTACAGCGTCATCCCAGACTAGCCCGTCTTCAAGTTCACCTTCGGGCAGGTATGCAGCCCAGATGGTGTGCATGGGAATTTCACACTGGTAGATCTGGCCGGAAAACGAGAAACCGGAGCTGACCTGATCATCCTTGATGTGAATCTGTTGAGGCATGCGTAGATTCAACACCAGACGCAGGGCAGGGTCACCTTTGAGGTTTTCAGGCACTTGAACATCATCATTGGTGGCATCAACCACAATATAGATCCGCCCATGGCGGTTAAAATACTCTCGCAGCTGCTTGGCTTTGGCCGCATTCGAAAAGCTTAAGCTCATTGATTACCTCCGGCTTCTGCCGAAGCTAACGAGAAACAACATAATATTAAATACGGAGTGGCCCTGTAAGCCGGGTTTTGTTCCCCCCGAAGGGGTAATAGTCATTCATCTAGGCCTGCCATTGCTGACAGACTCGAGCAGCCTACCCGAAAGCAAACGTGGACCACGCTTGGCGCTTCCCTATTTGGCCTTGCTGCAGACGGGGTTTACCTAAGCCCCGGCCTGTTACCAGTCCGGGCGGTGCGCTCTTACCGCACCTTTTCACCCTTACCGGCGGAATCCGAAGAAACGGCTGGCGGTTATTCTCTGTGGCACTTTCCCAGGGTCACCCCTGCCGGCCGTTAGCCGGCGTCTCGTCCTATGCAGCCCGGACTTTCCTCGGCGGACGCAAGCGCCCGACGCGACTATCCAGGCCACTCCGTGCGCCGAAGTGTAGTCAGGTCACACGCATAGTCACGAAAGGAGTATTGCAGGGTTCCTGAATGCATGATCGTTACAAAATGACGTAGTGATTTCCCTGTTGTTTCCAGAAAACAAAGTTCGGCATTTATATAGGCATTATATAACAATGGAATTCTATTGATGCCGTTCTCTTGTAGCTACTGCTTTTTCAAACACAGCGGTACGACTAAAGGTGATGTTAGGGGAATCTATGAGTTTGAAACCCAACTCCTGTGCTATGGATACGGCATTGTTGAATTCGGTGGATGTGATATGAATTTTGGGTTCAGCTAATAAAAGTTTTCCTAATGGCTTAAGGATTGCATGAACCTGTTTCAGAAAGTTGAATGCATCCGGCGTTTCATGTGCCATCCAGAAGGTTAAGGCAAAATCAACCTGTTTATTGAAGTTTAAATGATTCTCTTCGCATAAAATGGTTTGAATTCGATGCGAGAGTCCTGCTGCTTCTGCCCGTTTTATCAAGGTGTCCAGCATCTTCTGTTGAAGGTCAACTGCAATGACCTTTCCATGGTCACCAACCACCCGGGCCATGCCGATAGAGAAGTATCCCATGCCACAACCAATATCTATGGCAGTCATGCCTTCATGCAGATAGGGGGAGAATATTGTTTCCGGCTTGTGAAATATGTGCCTGAATGGATGATCAAATGTATATGCCAGCCACCAGGGACAAACGAACTTTTCCATGACTGCTAACCTCTCTGTTTGTGATGCGTGAGGCCTGACTTATCTGCTTATTCGAGCATAGACTGGAAATCAGCGTAGAGTCAAGGTGCTGGGTTCTGGTTATAACCTATAGGGACAGCAGTGAGTCGGATCCTGTCGATCTAGGCTCCCGGGCTTGATATGCCTACTATCATCATAGACATTACTGCATGGAGTAAAATGAACATGAATATTTGGAGATTCACCTTATGGGGCATTTAAATAAATTATTTATCGTTTTGCTAATGATGTTGATTACATCATGCGCTACAATCACAAAATACGAGGGGAGTGATCGAGGTTACTTAGTATATTCTCAAGCAGCCACAGCAAATACTAATTACGGAGGATATTATCTGGATGTTCGCTCCAGCAATGGTCAAAGTGCATATCTTGGCTATTTGCAGAATAATATCTTTTCTCCTGAAAAACGTGATTTTGATGATGAGGTCAGTAATGGGATCGTTAGAATGGAAAGTATGTCACCAGGCGATTACGAAATTATTGCTCTGGCTGTTTCAAAGCAAGGGGAAGGCTTTCCTCCACCTAAAAGAAAAGAGGTGGCTATTCCATTTTCAATACAGAGCAATGAAATTACGTATATTGGTGAATTCTTAGCAACAGATATGGTGGCTGATGTTATATTTGGCTTAACTGCTTCACTTGGGGTTACGGTGGACGTGAATGATCGCCTAAGTAGAGATGTTGAAATTATTGGCAAAAACAGGGATATCAAGGGAATTGACATTACTAAACAAATCCCTGCAATAAAAGGGATGAAGGTCGAATGAATCATGGGTCAGCTTCTAATTGATTTGGTAGTTCCGGGGGCATAATGCTTAATTTAAGCTGACGTGGCCAATAGGGGCGCTGTAGTGTGATCCATGCCTCTTGCTTTGGTGGTGGGTCTACTTATCGTTGCAGATATGACTGAAACCGTATCCCTCACCGATAACCCGATTCTTGAAAGTATCACGGCTGAACTGCCGTTATTTGATCAAATCAAACCTGAAGATGTCATGCCTGTACTGGATGCGGAGGTGGAGCATGCACGTCTGATTGTGACTGAACTCACCGCTATCGCTGATCCCGACTGGGATTCGCTGATGATGCCGCTGGAAGCTATGGAAGAGCGTCTGGGCCGTGCCTGGGGGCCTGTGAGTCATCTCAATTCGGTCTGTGATTCCGAGGAGCTTCGCGCTGTCTATCAGCAGGGTGTTGCGAAGATGACCGAATGGTCGAGTGAGCTGGGGCAGAATGAAGCACTGTATGCGGCGATCAGAAAGGTGCGTGAGCGGGATGATTTTGCCTCTCTGTCTGAAGAGCGGCAGCAGGTGATCAATCATGCGCTGCGTGATTTTAAACTTTCAGGTGCCGAGCTGGAAGGTGCGGCAAAAGAGCGATTCAAAGCGATCCAGATGGAGCTCTCCGAATTGACGACGGCTTTTGGTCAGCACGTACTCGATGCTACACAGGCTTTTGTATTGCATCTGACAGATGAGACTGATGTGAAAGGGTTACCGGAATCGATACTTGCTTCAGCTGCACAACGCGCCATACAGGCAGAGAAAGATGGCGGCTGGTTGATTACGCTGGATGCCCCTTCCTATATTCCCTTTATGCAGTACGCCGAGAATCGGGCCCTGCGTGAAACGATGTACCGTGAATACGTGACACGTGCTTCCAGTGGTGAACTCGATAATGGACCTGTGATTGATCAGATCCTGGGACTGCGTGCGGAAGCGGCATCGCTGTTGGGTTTCGAGCATTACGCGGCATCATCGCTTGCCAGCAAGATGGCAACGGATGTGGATGAGGCAACCAGATTTCTACGCGAGCTGGCAGCCAAGAGTAAGGGGCAGGCAGAGAGTGAGTTTGCTGAATTACGGAGCTTTGCATCCAAAGAACTGAAGATTGAGAGCCTGCAGGCATGGGATGTGGCCTATGCTGCGGAGAAATTGCGTCTGAAAACCTATGCGATTTCTCAGGAGGAGCTCAAGCCTTATTTTCCTGAAAAAAACGTTACCAAGGGCATGTTCGGGCTGGTTGAGAGGCTTTACGGTATTTCGATTAAAGAGAACAGCAATGCTCCTGTCTGGCATGAAAGCGTCCGCTATTTTGAACTGTTTGATAGCAGTGATGAGAAGATCGCCGCCTTCTATCTCGATCCTTATGCGCGTGCGCACAAGCGAGGTGGTGCCTGGATGGATGAGTGTATCGTCCGCTGGAGAAAGAGCGATGGCAGCCTGCAGCTACCGGTTGCATATCTGGTGTGCAATTTTGATGCGCCGGTGGGTGATAGGCCAGCGCTCTGGACGCATGATGAGGTAACCACACTGTTCCACGAGTTCGGTCATGGCCTGCATCATATGCTGACTACCGTGTCCGAGCTCGGTGTCTCCGGGATTCGCGGTGTGCCCTGGGATGCGGTAGAGCTGCCGAGCCAGTTTATGGAGAACTTCTGTTGGGAGCGGGAGGTGGTTGACCTGTTTGCCCTTCACTACGAAACGGGTGAAACACTGCCCGATCCACTGTTCGACAAGATGTTGGCAGCGAAAAATTTTCAGTCGGCCATGATTATGTTGCGTCAGATTGAGTTCTCCCTGTTTGATTTGCTACTGCATAGTGAGTTTGATCCGGCAGGTGTAGAGAGTGTTCAGCAGCTGCTGGATCGGGTCAGGGGAGAGGTGGCGGTGATGGTTCCACCATCATTCAACCGTTTTCAGAACAGTTTCTCGCATATCTTTGCCGGTGGTTATGCTGCCGGCTACTACTCCTATAAATGGGCGGAAGTGTTGTCTGCAGATGTTTATGCGACCTTTGAGGAAGAGGGGGTCTTGAATGCCGATACGGCGGCACGCCTGCGCAGAGAGCTGCTCTCCATTGGTGGCAGTCGCGAGATTATGGACGCATTCGTGGCATTCCGTGGCCGTAAACCAAGTGTGGATGCGCTGCTGCGTCATTCCGGTCTGGCTGTTGGTGAAGGGGTGCAAGCATGAGTGATCAGGTGACAATTGTAGATATCAAAATGCCGTTTATGTCGATGGTGGTGTTTATGGTGAAAGCCGCAATCGCATCGATTCCGGCATTTATTATTCTCTCCATTATCGGCTCGATTAGCTTTGCGCTGATGGGGGCGACATTCGGTTCGATTGAGACCTACTTTGGCCCGACGCAGTACTAGATGGTTGCTGCAAACCTGTAAAAAAAGGGGGTGATATGGGCGGGTCGAACGAGAGTTATAGAGAGCAGGCTTTAAAGCTGTACCCGTGGGTTTGTGGCCGATGTGGACGTGATTTTGCAGGCAAACAGTTAAAAGAGCTGACCGTGCATCACAAAGATCACAATCACAGCAACAATCCGCCCGATGGCAGTAACTGGGAGTTGCTCTGCATCTATTGTCATGACAATGAACATCAGCGTTATCTTGAGGCAGATGCTCATGGTGATGTGAAGCGTGATGAGCCGGAAGGCTCAACATTCAAAGGTCTTGCAGGACTTGCTGAGTTACTGAAAAAAGAAAGGTAATTCTCTTTCTTTTCGCGGGATTTCTGTTGTTTGTCTTTCTTCTACGTTCATTTGTGGTGCATATCGTTTGCTTTTAACTCTGTTCAGAACTCTTTTCCGGTTCGATATCAGGCCCGAGTAGAATAGCAATCCAGCGCGTATCATCCGACTCTTCCATGGCCAGTTTCACAATCATGGTCAGCGGTACAGAGAGCAGCATGCCAACGGGGCCAAGAATCCAGCCCCAGAAAACCAGGGATAGGAAGACCACCAGTGATGACAGGCCGACACCCCGACCCATAAAACGCGGTTCGACCACATTCCCCATGATGATGTTGACTGCAACAAATCCGAGAGCGGTCAGTGCTGCATCACCGATGCCCAGTTGTACAAGTGCAAGCAGTACGGCTGGTACGGCAGCAATGATAGAACCGATATTGGGTATGAAGTTAAACAGAAAGGCGATCAGGCCCCAGAGCAGGGGGTAGTCGACACCAAGCAGGCTTAGCCATAATGTAATACAGGTTCCGGTTGCAAGACTGATCCAGGTTTTGATGGAGAAATAGGATGAGACACTGCTGATAAACTTTTCAAAGCCACCGGTGGAGGGGGCCGTGCTGCCCATGGCTTTCCATTTTTTCGGAACCGCAGCTTCCTCAATAAGCAGGAAGATTACAGTCAGAATAATCAGGAAGGTGTTGGTTAGTGCGTTTCCGAGGCCAGAAAGCAGATTCCCGGCCATGCCCATGGCAACAGACGGGTTGAGGTTTTCACGCAGCAGCTGGGAATTCAGGTCTATGCCGAAACCGGCCAGCCAGGTGATCAGGGCCGCTGTCTGTTCGGTTAATCTGGTTTGATAGGCCGGTATATTTCTGGAAAAGTCGGCAACAGATGCACCAACAAAAGCACCGATCATGCTTCCTGCTAATATCAGTGTCAGGGTGATGATCAGAATCGAAACGCCCGAAGGTATGCCCTTTGCCGTCAGCCATTTCAGTGGCGGTAGGCAGATGATGGCAATAAATGCGGCCAGCAGAAAAGGAACCAGAAGCGAGGTCGCAGCCTGTAGGCCAGCTACGACGATCACAAATGCGGCTGCGGTGATGAGTATGTTAGGGCTGGCCTGGGTTTGCATGGCTATTGATGGGCGGAGAGACGTGGGTCATCAATATCAAACGCAGTTTCACCGGTGGCAAACATAAGCTTCAGATAGGGGACACAGCCTTCACACTCCAGTCCGCAGCGGCTTTCTGTCTGAGCTGTTGCAAAATCCGGGTATGCCTTGAGTTGTTCAAAGGACTTGTTGATGCACTCACAGCGGTTGACCTTTTCATCACACATGAGGTGTCTCCTGATGATCATGATTGGATTTTTGTATGGGATACTGGCCGATCTGCCTGTTAAACGGCAAGCGTAGCATAAACAACAAGGAGTGGGTGGGGGCCTGCTGCAGGTGTTCAAGGCCAATTGTCATGCCATCGTGTCCCTTCTCAGGCTGCTCGCGAAAGGTGCCGAACAGTCGATCCCAGATGGAAAGGTTGAAGCCGTAATTGCTGTTGGTTTCCTGTTTGATAATGGAGTGGTGTACGCGATGAACGTCGGGTGTGATGATCAATCTGCGCAGGATTGCATCCAGGCGACGCGGTAATTTCAGATTAGCATGATTGAACATGGCCATGCCGTTGAGCACGACTTCAAAGATAATAACGGCCAAGACCGGGGCGCCGAGTAGAATCACACATATCATTTTGATCAGTAGTGAGAGTAATATCTCTATAGGGTGAAAGCGAAGTCCTGTGGTGACATCAATGTCACGGTCGGCGTGATGCACCATGTGCAGGCGCCAGAGTATGGGTATGGCATGGAACAGCAGATGCTGTGTATAGATAATCAGGTCGAGCAGAATGACGGCGAGTACTGCGGAGACAGGGAGGGGCAGTGATAGCCAGTTGAATAGTCCGAAGCCCAGCTCTTCCGCCCAGATTGCGGCTCCTGTCGCAGCTGCAGGCATAAGCAGGCGTACAAGGATGGAATCAAGTACGACAATGCCAAGGTTGCCCGGCCAGCGCTTGCGTCCCTGAGTCAGGCTTCTGCGCGGAGAGATGGTCTCAGCCAAAGCCATGATGATGAGTATGCCGAAAAAAAAACCGAGCCTGAGCGTGGATTCATCCATGTGGCCATGCTGTCTGAAAACAGGGGAGACGCAAACCACGCTTGTGTCAGTGGAGTTTGCTCGTTGGGGGTGCATCATTTCCCCTTGGTGATCGCTGTCATAGTTTGTAGCTTGAGCGAAGTTAATATGAATCCGGTCCTTGGGCAGGCTTGAGGCATAATATTTTGCTATACTATGCAACTCATAGATTAGAAGTTCGGCTTATCGCTGATGAGCTATGAAGAACCGAGATTTGATGGAGGAAGTGAAATGAAACGAATGATGATAGTTGCAGTTGCGCTGGGTCTGACTCTGACTGGCTGTATTAGTGCTGATGATCCAAACAAGAATACCAAGCAGGGTGCGGCCGGTGGTGCCGCTATCGGTGCTATAGCCGGTGCTATTATAGGTCACAGCCAGGATCGATCCGGCGGCGCATTGCGCGGCGCATTGATTGGTGGTGCAGCAGGTGGCGCGCTCGGTGCAGGTGCTGGCATGTATATGGACAAGCAGCAGGCTGAGTTTAACCGCGTGCTGGCTGAAGAGCGTCGTTCCAATCAGATTGAGATTGAACGTCTGCAGAATGAAAATCTGAAGATTACCATGAATTCAGAGGTCTCTTTCGCATATAACTCAGCCCAGCTTACTTATGCATTTAATAGTACGTTGGATAAAGTCGCCGATATCCTGGCTCGTTATCCTCGCAGTTCCATTAGAATCACGGGCCATACCGATAGCCGTGGTTCTGCCGATTATAATCAGCAGTTGTCTGTGCAGCGTGCGCAGGCTGTAGGTCAGTATCTGACTACCCGCGGTGTTGATGCAACAAGGGTGATTGCAGATGGTCGTGGTGAAATGCAGCCAAGGGCAACGAATGAGACAGAAGCCGGTCGCCAGTTAAACAGGCGTGTTGAAATGCTGATTATTCCAGACCGGGATATTCAGTAAGTGATTAAAAAGCCCGGCCTTGTGCCGGGCTTTTTAATTTTACTGGCATATTGTTGTTCGCTGACATAGGGTACGTAGCGCAGAACATGATTATTGATGATTTTAATGGACATTCAGGGACTGTTCCCTGGCATTTGCCACTAAATTCGCGTCTGAAGCATGAATGCAGATATTATTTAGATAGAGGTACATTTCAAAATGGCAACAGGAACAGTTAAGTGGTTTAACGATACTAAAGGCTTCGGCTTTATCGCACAGGACGACGGCGGAGACGACGTTTTCGTTCACTTCTCAGCAATTCAGGGTGACGGCTTCAAGTCACTTGTTGAAGGTCAGAAAGTTGAGTATGAAGTAGAAGACGGACAGAAGGGCCCACAGGCTCGTAACGTTTACCCACAGTAAACAGTTTAAAATCGAAAGATTTGGAACACCTCGCTTCGGCGGGGTGTTTTTTTTGGTTCTGATTTTGTGCATGACTGCGTATTCGTGGGGGGATGTCCCTGCCAGTGACTAAGAGTTATCTTTTTTTGCGAGCAGCTTCTTTCAGCTATTAGCGCTCATTCAAGGAAATATGAAGCTATGCCGATGGTAACAAAGATAAGGGCAATTACTGTCAATATGTTAAACGCTCTTGTACGTTGTTTTGTAATCGAAGTCAGTGGAATGAATTTAAGGTATATCCCAGTCAGGGCGACAAACAAAAGAAACGTCAAAAATGTTCTCAAGTTTGGAACCAGTACCAGAAACAGTACTGATAAGAAAAAAAGAATATCCCAGATATATGCTAATAAACTACCAATAAAATTTGCTCTAATGCTCGATGCTCCACCGCAATAGGAACAGTACGCAGGTATAAACATGTTTCCGAACAGCTTGGAGCGGAGGCTAATCCCCAGGCGGCTGCAATGTGGGCATTTGTACTTTGGTAACAATGGCGCTATTCCTGTGTGAGTTTATCATGCATCGAATGCTGCTTTTGACCAGAAGCAGCGGTTCATGATTCTGCGGTTTGTCATAGAACCAAAGCCATGTTGATAATTGCCCGGGCGTATGCCTGAGGCTCTGGGGAATAAGAAGGCCCGCAGGAGTAGTCCGGCGGGCCTGAATCAATCAGCTGGTGAATTGACCGATGTTACGCAGACGCTCGTTTCGCTGCTTCAGCAATGCATCGGTAGGCAGGGCAAGTAATTCATCAATCACTTTCTCAAGTGTATCTGCCATCAGCTCTGCCGCATCCTTGATATTGCGGTGCGCCCCCTCTTTAGGTTCGGCTATAATGCCATTGATCAACCCCAGCTCCTGCAGGTCTTTAGCTGTAGGTTTCAATGCTTCGGCTGCTTCATCGGAGTGGGAGCGGTCACGCCAGAGGATTGCCGCACACCCTTCCGGTGATATGACCGAATAGGTAGAGAATTGTTGCATATACATGCGATCACCAACGCCGATAGCCAGTGCGCCTCCTGATCCCCCTTCCCCGATTACAGTGTTGATTACGGGTACTTTCAGGGCCGCGAGTTCCTGAAGGTTACGGGCTATGGCTTCACTCTGGCCACGCTCTTCTGCATCTATGCCGGGCCAGGCACCGGCGGTATCAATAAAGGTCAATACAGGTGTTTCAAAACGTTCAGCCAGTTTGAACAGGCGTAGTGCCTTGCGGTAACCCTCAGGTCTCGGCATGCCGAAGTTACGTTTGATTTTTTCTTTGGTGTCACGCCCTTTCTGGTGACCGACTATCATGATGCTTTTGCCACGGAAGTTGGCAAGCCCGCCAACAATTGCACCGTCATCAGCGAAGGCGCGATCACCATGCAGCTCCTGAAAGTCATCAAAGATGAGTGGAATATAGTCGAGTATATAAGGGCGATCCGGATGACGGGAAAGTTGGCATATCTGCGCGCGGGTGGCTTTGCTGTAGATCTGTTCAACCAGTTTGTCGCGTTTATCATTCAAGCGCTCCACCTCCTCGGCAATGTTCATGCCGGAATCTTTACCCATACCTGAAAGCTCATCTATCTTGGATGTTAATTCAGCAATTGGACGTTCAAACTCAAGGTAACTATAAGCCACTTTATTCTCCTTGTGTGCCGCTATAGCTGCGGCGAGCCTGCTGCTTGCGCGGTGGTTGCCAGGATTTGCAGCGCAGGCGTACAGCATCCGGTCCAAACCTGGCATCAAGCTGTGCCTTCACAGCATCATTCCAGTTGATGCACGGACCGGTAATCAGTTGTGCAAGACTAGCGTCGGGGAGGCGTACATGGAATGAGAGCCTTGCATCCCCTCCGGTTGCCATCGATTTTAGCCGTGCCAGCGTCATCTCATCAAGAGAAATGCTGGCAGTGGTGATCTCAATTTCCTGTACCAGTTCTGACAGGATGCCATCCAGTGACGCGATCGCTTCAGCGATCAGCACAGGCTCATCTTTTGACCGGTCAACCTTGGCCGCAACCAGTATAGGGTCATCGCCAAGCAGTAGTTCCGAAACCTCAGCATAGAGCTTGGCAAAGACGATCATTTCGGACTGTCCGTGCAGATCCTCTACCTGAACAAAAGCCATGGTTCCACTGCGGCCATTGTAGGGCCGGATGCTGGATATGCCGACCGGGATAATGATCGGGCTGTCCTGCTCACGTTCAGTTAGCTCTGCCAGATTGCAATCGGCGAGGCCCCTGGTGCGCTTGAGAAATGACTCCAGTGGATGTCCGGTGAGATAAAAGCCCAGCACCTCGCGTTCAGCCTGCAGGCATTCACCAGGGTTCCACGCTATGACATCAGGAAAGCCGCCTTCGCCGGCTTCCGGCTCAGCTACCTCGAACAGGGCGGACTGATTGGATGCATACTCTTTGCGTTTGCGACCCAGCATTTCCACAACTTCAGCGAGCCCTTCCAGGGCTGCACGCTGATGCGGGATCATGCCCTCCAGTGCTCCTGCCTTGATCAGCGCTTCAAGAATACGTTTATTCAGGGAGCGGCCCTGGGAGCGCATGATCAGTGCTTCAAAGTTGTCAAAATCACCGTTTTTCCTGTGCTCTTCTACCAGATCCTGAATGGCAGCTTCGCCTACACCTTTGATGGCGCCGAGTCCGTAGCGGATTGCATTCTGCTCCGGTTTGAACTCCCAGTCTGATTTGTTGACATGAGGGGGAAGTATTTCAATGTCCATATTGCGGCAGTCTGTGATCAGTCCTGCCACTTTATCTGTGTTGCCCATATCGCAGGTGAGGGTGGCAGCCATGAAGGCTTTCGGGTAATGGGTTTTCAGATAGGCGGTCTGATAAGAGATCAGCGCATAAGCAGCCGAGTGTGATTTGTTGAAGCCATAACCGGCGAACTTCTCCATGAGATCGAAAATCTGCTCGGCCTTGTCGAGATCATGTTTCTGCTTCTCAGCACCTTGCATGAAAAACTTGCGCTGCTCGGCCATCTCTTCCGCTTTTTTCTTACCCATCGCGCGGCGCAGCATATCGGCCTGGCCCAGTGTATAACCGGCCAGTACCTGTGCGATCTGCATCACCTGTTCCTGATACAGGATGACCCCGTTGGTTTCCTGTAGGATAGGCTTGAGCTGAGGCAGGAGATAAACAATCTCCTGTCGGCCGTGTTTACACTCTATATAGGTGTCCACCATGCCCGATTCGAGTGGCCCCGGTCGATACAGGGCGACGAGCGCGATGATGTCTTCAAAGCAGTCGGGTTTCAGTCGAGTCAGCAGATCGCGCATGCCCGATGATTCCACCTGGAATACCGCACCCGTCTGACCACGCTGCATGAGCTTGAATGTGGCTTCGTCATGCATCGGTATGGTGTTGATGTCGAAGTGTTGTGCTTCTTCACTGCTTTCGTACTTTTTGATCAGTTTGCAGGCGATATCAATGACGGTCAGTGTTTTAAGTCCGAGAAAGTCGAACTTGATCAGTCCCATCTTTTCGCTATTGCCCATGTCCCACTGGACAACCTTTCCCTCTTCACCTGCCACCTTGAACAGAGGCGCGGTCTCATCCAGATCCTGGCGTCCGATGATAACACCTGCAGCATGTTTACCTGCATTGCGATGGCAGCCTTCCAGTCGGTCGGCCAGTTCAAACAAATGGGCAACTTCAGGGTCATCATCAATCATTTTGCCAAGCTTGGGCTCTTCTACCAGCGCTTTTTTCAATGTCATCTTCAGATCATTGGGGATCAGCTTGGCAATCAGATTGACCTTGGACAGCTCCATGCCCAGTACGCGCCCGACATCGCGCACCACAGCTTTTGCTTTCATTTTACCAAAGGTGATAATCTGGGCTACTTTTTCTTCACCATACTTTTCAGTGACATAATGGATCACCTCTTCACGGCGATCTCTGCAGAAGTCGATATCAAAATCGGGCATCGATACACGCTCAGGGTTAAGGAAGCGCTCAAACAGCAGGCCATATTTGATCGGATCAAGGTCGGTGATCTTCTGACAGTAGGCAACGAGTGAACCTGCTCCCGAGCCACGGCCCGGCCCTACCGGAATATCGTGGTTTTTAGCCCAGAGGATAAATTCCGATACGATGAGGAAATAGCCGGGGAATCCCATGCCTTCGATGATATCAAGTTCAAATTCGAGACGTTTATTGTAGATTTCTCGATCTGCATCCGGGCTTCCTGCCAGAATTGCCGGCCAACGCAGATCCAGCCCTTCATGCGATTGTGAGCGCATATAGGCATTCAGCTCCATATCTCCAGGCGGCTGGAAATCGGGTAGCTGATAGTTGCCGAAGCGAAGGTCAACATTGCAACGGTTGGCAATGTGGATGGTGTTTTCCAGGGCTTCGGGGATGTCGGAGAAGAGCTCTTCCATCTCCTCATATGATTTGAGGTAATATTCCGGTGTAAAGTGACCGGAAACCTCATCATTAAGCGTGCGGTTCTGCTGTAGTGCCAGCATAGCTTCAAAGGAATTGAAATCTTCACGTTCAAGGAAGTGCGCGTTGTTACTGGCGACGAGTGGGATATTCAGTTCATGTGCGAGCTCAATCACCTGACGGTTGAGCTCCTCCTGGCCATTCGAGCCATGACGCTGCAGTTCGAGGAAAAAACAGTGTTCATGGAACATGTTTTTGTATGCCAGTGCAGCAGCTTTCGCACCTTGTCGGTCACCCTTTTGCAGCAGCTGTTCCACTTCACCATTCAGGCCGGATGAGAGTGCGATAATGCCATCGGCATGTTCAGCCAGGAATGGTTTGCCGACACGCGGTTTGTAGTAAAACCCATCAATATAGGAGACCGAAATCAGCTTTAACAGGTTCTTCCAGCCGTGATTGTTGCGTGCAAGCAGCACGAGTTGTGGAAAGCGGGGGCCACGCGGACCTTCAGAGATGCGCACGGTATGGTCGTCACAGAGATAGACCTCGCATCCAAGTATTGGCTTGATGCCCATCTGCATGGCTTTGGAATAGAACTCGATGGCACCGAACAGATTGCCATAATCGGTAAGTGCAACAGCAGGCTGTTTGAGTTCAGCTGCCCTTTTCAGCATATCACCAACCCGCAGGGTGGAGCCCAGCAGTGAGAAGTCTGAGTGGTTATGCAAGTGGGCAAACGGAGCGAAGCGCATCCGGAGAGTTTAACTGTGGAGCACCCTTTTTGCACTCTCGTAATAGCGGTGTCTCAAGTTGAAGGTTTGTTCCTTAAGATGGTGGCGTGAGGGGCTGAAGGCTCGGGCTTGTTTATGGACTTTCGCGGCGTTCCGATTTCACTTTTTTCACTACCAGCAGTGCTTCAAGCAGCACCCAGCCTGCAAGCAGGAAGATGCCGGCGCCTACTGCAGCAACGATCCACTGCTCGTTTTCGACGGCTCCGGAGATGCCCATGACCATGCCCGCAATCGTGGCGCCAAGTACGAGCAGCATCGGCAGCAGGGTGTAGAGGATCGGTTTTCTCTTGCGATAAAGATAAATGGTGACGGTCAGTAGCGTTAGTCCGGCTAGGATCTGGTTGGTGGTGCCGAACAGGGTCCAGAGAAAGAGGCCTGCGGGTTTGCCATCTACCTTGAAAAAGGCGAAGAAGCCGATGGCGGAGACGGCCAGAAAGGTGGCGAAGTAGCGGTTGCCCAGTACTTTGATGCCGAGCGTGTGGCCAATCTCCTCGAGATTGAAACGCAACAGTCGTGCTCCGGTGTCTACGCTGGTCATGGCAAAACCCACAACGACGACCGAAATAAATGCAGCAGCGTAATCAAGCGGTACGCCGAGCTGATGAATGAAATTGGCATTGCCCTGAATGAAGATGCCGAGCTTCTGATGCAGACCTGCCGCTTTTTCCCATGAACCATAGAATGATTCCCACTCGGCACGCGATGAGAATGCGCCGGCTGTGGTAGCGAGTACGGCCAATAACGCCAGCAATGATTCACCGATCATGCCGACATAGCCGACAAAGGGTGCATCCGATTCCTTGTTCAGCTGTTTGGAGGTGGTGCCGGAAGCGACCAGGCCATGGAAGCCTGAGACTGCACCGCAGGCAATGACGATAAACAGGAATGGCATCAGTGGGGGTGCGCCGACCGGGTTTGGATTGACGGCAGGCGCGACCCAGTCCGGTGAGAGCAGGAAGAAGCCGGCCAGCATGGCAAACAGTGCAAGGTAGAGTAGTAGAGAGTTAAGAAAGTCACGCGGCTGTAGCAGCAGCCATACCGGCAGTATACTGGCGATGAAGGCATAGATCAGCAGGGACCAGGTCCAGTCGCTGGCAGTGAAGCCGGTGATCGGCATGTCCAGGCCGATATAGGTGGTGAGCAGCATCAGTACAAAGCCGGCTGCAATCATGGGCCAGAGTGGCAGGTTTTTTTTGTGCACCAGGAAGCCGATGACCATGGCGATCAGCATCAGGGCATAGGTCGGGAATATCGCTTCAGGATGTGAGGTTGCCGGAATGCTGGCCAGATCAGGTGCAGCAAACAGGCCTGAAATCACCAGTACGAACACCCCCATGGCCAGAGCAACAAGGAAGAAAATTACCAATAAAAACAGCAGGCGTGTGCGCGGGCTGATCACATCCCGGGCGATGGTGCCTATGCTTTGGCCTTTATGGCGAATCGATAGTACGAGTGCTGAAAAATCATGTACGGCACCGACCAGCAGGGTGCCGAATACGACCCAGCAGAGTGCGGGTACCCAGCCCCAGATGACAGCAATGGCTGGGCCAAGCATGGGAGCAAGGCCTGCTATAGAGGCAAAGTGGTGACCAAAGAGTATGTATTTGTTGGCAGGCACAAAATCAATATTGTCATGATGGGTATGTGCCGGAGTCTCGTTGACGTCATCGAGTTCGAAAATCTTCCGTGCCAGAATCCGCTTGGCATAAAAATGGAAAAAGACCAGATAGAAACAGAGTACGGTGATGGTCATGACAACAGGTGTCATCTGTTATCCTCCTGGAATCGAATGTAATGTCTTGCCGATGCTTGGTGGCATGAGGCTGCGGCGCTACTCTAGCGGCAAGCTGGGAGAAGAGGAGGGTCGATGTCTGCATCGGTATTATTCATATTGCTGGTTCTGTTATCCGCCTGTCAGCCGCGGGATGAGCCTGAGTCGGTTGAAGTCGCCACTCTCAGCCCTGTGGTTGCCAGTGTGAACGGGCTGGCGATCCGTGAGTCCGACATAGATGCGGAGATGACAGGCCAGGGTGATGTCATATATCAGTATCGTGATGATCCCAAGGCACGTGCGCATGTCCTGCGTGAGCTGATTCGTAGAATGGCTACTGGCCAGAAGGCCAAACAGCTGGGCTTACATCTTGATCCGGAGGTTCAGCAGCGGATCAATCGTATGCAAGAACAGATTTTGATAGAGGCGGCCAGAGAGTGGCAGCTGGTGAATATGAAAAAGATCCAGGATGCTGAGGTTCAAGCATATTATAACAGCCATCGGGATGAATTCAGTGTGCCAGAGCAGGTTCATGCGCGTCATATCCTGTTGCGAACTGAAAAGCAGGCATGGGAGGTCTTGCGTTCCGTGCGTAAAAACAGGGGTTCTTTTGCTGCTGTGGCTGCTGCAATGTCATTGGATGATGGGAACAAATCCCGGGGAGGGGATCTGAACTGGTTTCCACGTGGGGTCATGGTCAAGGAGTTTGACGATGCCGTCTTTGCCTTGAAGAAAAACGGCTTGAGTCGTCCGGTGGAAACCCGTTTTGGCTGGCATGTCATCGAGCTGCTGGGTAAGCGGCCTGCTGTTCAGAAGCCTGTGGCTGAGGTTGAAGAAGAGATCACCAGCATACTTCAGCATCAGCATTTGCAGCAGTGGTACAGCACAATAGAAGAGGCTGCCCACGTTAAAATTGAAAAGCCAGAGTACCGGTAAGTGGTTCTCAGTCCTCAGTTTTCAGTCCGGATTTTTCAACAATAATCTGAACCAGTGCGTCAATATGTGCATCGTTATCGTTGAGTGCAGGAATATAGCGGTACTGCCTGCCTCCTGCTTCCAGGAAGTAATCGCGGTTTTCCATGCCGACCTCTTCAATGGTCTCCAGGCAGTCTGCTGCGAAACCGGGGCAGACGACATCAACGTTGGCAGTGCCTGATTTTGCCCACTCTACCAGAGTTTCATCGGCATAGGGCTGTATCCAGGGTTCTCTTCCAAAGCGAGATTGGAATGCAATCTGTGCTTTTTCTTCATCAAGTCCCAGTTGTTCACGTACCAGTCGGGTGGTTTTGCGGCAGTGGCATGGGTAGGGATCGCCACTTTTGAAATAGCGCTCAGGGATACCGTGGAAGCTCATCATCAGGCGATCGGGTTCGCCATGTTCCTGCCAGTAAGAGCGGATACTGTCGCTGAGTGCATTGATATAGGCCGGGTGATCATGGTAGGCATCAATCATCTGCAGTTCAGGAATGCGCCGCCATGTTTGTAATACATCAGATATTGCATCGAATGTTGAGGCCGTTGTGGTAGCTGAATACTGTGGGTAGAGCGGCAGTACGATGATTTTGCGACAGTTCTTTTCGCGCAGGGCTTCCAGTCCATGTTTGATTGATGGGTTGCCGTAACGCATAGCAAGCTCGACATGGATGGTGTCACCCAGTGTTTCAGACAAAGCGAGGTGTAATTTATCACGCTGTTTTTTGCCTATGGTCAGTAGAGGTGAGCCTTCTTCTGTCCACACCTTCTGGTATGCCTGGGCTGAGCGTGAAGGGCGGATATTAAGAATGATGCCGTTGAGGATCAGCCACCATTTCCAGCGTGGCTCTTCAACGACGCGGGGGTCCCAGAGAAATTCTTTCAGATAGGCGCGAACTGATTGTTTCGTTGGCGCATCCGGTGTGCCCAGATTAGTCAGCAGGATGCCGATGTTTGCCTGTTGTTTATGATCAAAGTTCTGTTGCGAGTTGAAGTCCATCGAATCTCCGAGGCTTAGTATCGAATGCGAAAATCATTACAGTTTTTCGGCAAATAACTAGCAGAAAAATCAGCCTGACGTACATCTGCAGAGGCGGGCCCCTGTTTTAGCCATTGTTGCATGGCTTTGAGCTGTTCCGGGGTGCCGCATATGCAGGCCTCGACACTGCTATCCGCTTTGTTGCATACCCAACCGGTGATACCCAGCTCTTTCGCTTTCATCTCTGTATAATAGCGAAACCCGACGCCTTGTACCCGCCCCTGAATCCGGGCGTTGAGACATTGTTTCATGTCTGATCCGGTCTTAATACGGTATCGATCGCCTGTTCATCTGTTTGGGTGTGATCCATGGAGAAGTGCAAACCGCGTGATTCATGCCTGTGTTGTGCGCTCTGTATGATCAGTTCAGCGATCAGAGCAAGGTTGCGCAGTTCTAGCAGATCCTGGCTGACCGGATGTTTCCAGTAGTAGGATGCGATCTCTTCGCGAACCACCTGCAGGCGGCGCAGTGCGCGACTCAAACGCTCGTCTGAACGGACGATACCGACAAAGTGGGACATGGTTGCGCGAATCTCATCCCAGTTTTGTTTGATCTGAATGCGTTCAGTTTCCGGCACAACACCGCTCTCATCCCATGCCGGAATCGGTGGAGAATCTGGCCTTGGCTGGCGTAGAATATCCGTGGCGCAGTAGTCTGCCATGACCAGGCACTCCAGCAGCGAGTTGCTGGCAAGTCGATTGGCACCATGCAGGCCGGTGCAGGCTGTTTCGCCGATCGCATAGAGGCCATCAATCTCAGTTTTACCATGCTTGTCGGTTTGAATGCCTCCGCAGATATAATGTGCTGCAGGTACAATGGGAATGGGCTGGTGAATCATATCCAGGCCGAGCTCTTTTAAGCGGGTATGGGTGTTGGGGAAATGCTCCAGGATTTGTGGCTCACCCATGGGGCGGGCATCCAGGTACATGCAATCTGCTCCCTGTTTTTTCATCTCATGGTCAATAGCGCGCGCAACAATGTCGCGTGGGGCGAGCTCTCCACGATTGTCGTATTCAAAGACAAATCGCCTGCCCTTCCGGTCCACCAGGTAGGCACCCTCACCGCGAAGCGCTTCGGAGAGTAGCATATTGGAGCCCTGACGGTGGAACAGGCAGGTCGGGTGGAACTGCATGAATTCAAGGTTCATGACAGGGCATCCCGCGCGCCAGGCCATGGCAATGCCATCGCCGGTGGCAGCGTGCGGATTAGAGGTATATAGATAAACTTTTCCGGCACCACCGGTGGCCAGGAGTGTGTGCCCTGCTTCTATGATAACGACCTTGCCGTCCGGAGCTAAAATGTAGGCGCCAAGGCAGCGGTTGTCCCTCTCCGGGGTGATACGGGAGCTTGTGACCAGATCTATCGCTACATGGTGTTCCAGACGTGTGATGTTCGGGTGCGGTGCAATGCGGGCGAGCAGGGCGTTGGTGATGGCCTGGCCTGTTGCATCCTGTGCGTGAGCAACGCGCCGATTACTGTGTCCGCCTTCCTGAGTCAGGTGTAGCTCACCATCTCTTCTGTCGAACTGCGTACCTATATCGATCAATTCATGGATGATAGCACTACCGCGAGTGATCACTGAATGGACTATCTCTTCGTGGCATAGGCCTGCACCGCATTTGATAGTGTCCTGAACATGCGATTCGATACTATCGGTGTCGGAGAGTACGCCGGCAATGCCCCCTTGGGCATACCAGGTGCTGGAGTCCTGAAAGGTTCCCTTGTTGACCAGAATGACTTTACCGTGGGGGGCAAGTCTGTTGGCCGCCAGGAGTCCCGCAGCACCACTGCCGATAATCAGGTAGTCAGCCTGTAGTCGTTGAGTTATATCTTCCATTGTGTGCGACTCTAGCTGCTTGGGGCTGATTAGAAACCACCGGGGAGTCAGGGGGTGGTGAAGTGCTTGAGCTTACAGTGTAAGATACGTGTCTCGCAGACGGATTCGTATCTGTTCTGGGGGATATGTGCCGATTATCAGGAGTCGAATTGGAACAGCAGGTTGAAGTAATTGCTATTGAAGGTGATCAGGCTGTGGTGTCTGGTAAACGTGCCAGCGCCTGTGGCGGCTGTGCCGGGAAAAGCTCTTGCTCCACTCTGGGGTCATGGAATGAGCGGCTGGTTGAACTGCGGGTGACAAACAGGCTTTCAGCAGTAGTGGGTGATCAGGTGTTGCTTGAGGTGCCCGATGGTCTGCTGTTAAAGGTTGCATTCAGATTGTATGCCATGCCCATGCTGGCTTTTGTGTTGATAGGCCTTGTTGCCCGCTCATTTGCTATGCAACAGGGATTGGCCCATGCGGAGCTGATAGCGGCATTGTCGGGATTGCTCGCCGTTGCTGCCATGTTCGCCTGGCAGTTGGTAGTACCCAAGAGTAAAAAAATGTCGCTGGATGTCAGAATGGTCAGGCTGGTTTTGCCTGCCGGCATGGGCTCTGATTCCTGTTTGGTGACTCACCAGAACTGATTTTTTCATCATTGTTTTCATCTTTCTTTCATCTTTGCCGCTTAAAAAGCGGTCTGACTATTTTTTCAAGGAGTGCAGATTGAGTAATTTCAAGTTCATTGTTCCATTCTTTATTGCGGTAGTTGTGTGGGTAGCGCCTGCACATGCGATGCCGGAAAGTTTTGCTGATCTTGCCGCAGCACAGGCGGACGCGGTGGTGAATATAAGTACCACCAAAAAGGCAACTCAGACAGGTCAGGGACTGCCACCTGGCTTCGGTTTTCCGCAGGATTCACCGTTCAATGATTTTTTCAATGATTTCTTACGCAACATGCCACAGCAGCCGCAGGAAAAGCATGCACTGGGAACCGGCTTTGTCATTTCAGCCGATGGTTATGTGGTGACCAACAATCATGTGGTGGATGGTGCCGATGAAGTGCTGGTGAAAATGCGCGATGGTACTGAGCATGAAGCCAGGGTGGTGGGTACTGACCCCAAGCTTGATGTGGCCCTTTTGAAGGTGAAGGGCAAGGGCATGAAGGCGGTGAAAATTGGTAACTCCAAAGCGCTGCGGGTAGGCGATTGGGTGGTTGCGATTGGCAATCCCTTCGGTCTTTCCCAGACGGTTACGGCCGGCATAGTTTCTGCCAAGGGGCGTGTGATCGGCTCAGGTCCTTATGATGATTTTATCCAGACTGATGCAGCTATCAATCCAGGCAATTCCGGTGGTCCGCTGTTTAACAGAAAGGGTGAAGTGGTCGGTATCAATACGGCGATCTATTCCCGTAGTGGTGGTAATAACGGCATCGGCTTTGCTATTCCGATCAATCTGGCCAAGCCCATCCTGGATGAACTGAAAGAGAAGGGGCATGTGACTCGTGCTCGTTTGGGCGTGCATATTGCGGATGTTGATAAAGAGACGGCCAAGGCATTGGGATTGAAGAGTCGTGAAGGTGCACTTGTACCGCAGGTGGAAGCAGGCTCGGCAGCCGATAAGGCCGGTATTCGTGCCGGTGATGTCATTGTCTCTATTGATGGAACCCGGATTCACAAGGCGCATGACCTGCCGATCAAGGTGGCGCGTCATACACCGGGTGATAAGGTGAAAGTCGGTGTGATTCGTGACGGTAAGCTGCATACAATCACCGTGACGGTTGAGGCGATGCCGGATGAACAGCTTGCGAAGCACGGGAATGCAAAAACTGACCGGAGCAAGGTTCGTCTTGGTATGGTGCTGGAAAATCTGACACCGACATTGGCTACCAGCCTGCAAGCACGCGTAAAAAAAGGGGTAGTTGTCTCGCAGGTTCAGCGGGGCATGGCTGCTGCGCGTGCAGGCATTCAGCGTGGTGATGTGATCTACCGTATCAATGGCCGCGATATTGCAGATATGGCCGCTTTCTCAATGCTTGCAAAGAGCATAAAACCCGGTGATGTGCTGCGTGTGATGATGGATCGTCGTGGCGATCAGGTATTTGCACTGATCAAGCTGCCAACAAGCAGTAGTGATAAGCAGTAGGGCTGCTGCATGAATCTACCCCATATTCGACTGATGAGCCGCAAAGTGTGCTGTCTTTGTGACGATGCAAAACAGGTGGTTGCGACTCTGGCCGATGCCGGACTGTGCAGCTGGGAAACGGTGGATGTGGACCGCTCCAAGACGCTGATGGTCTCTTATGGCATGGATGTGCCGGTATTGCTGGTTGGAGACAGGCTGCTGTTCAAACACCGTGTTGATATTGATGAGCTAAAACAGCTATTGGCTGAAATCAGTCAAGTGGATGCAGCGGGCCAATGATGAAATACCGCTGGCTACTGGTTCTGGGTATTCTCTCTGGTTTGGCAGTCATAGTCTGGATAGCTCTGCCACAGACAGAGCCTGCGGTGAAGCCGGGCAGCGGGACTTCCGGTTTCTTTCTCCCTGATCTGCAGGGTGAAATGCAAAGCTTGCCGAAGGGTGAGGTGGTTTTGCTGAACTTCTGGGCGACCTGGTGTCCACCATGTCGTCAGGAGATTCCATCAATGATCGCCTTGGATGATCGCTATGCTGCTGATGGCCTGAAAATCGTGGCCGTATCAGTGGATCATCGCCTTGAAGATCTGACCCGCTTTGTCGGTGAATATAATATGCCGTTTCAGGTACTGCATGATGGTAACAGTGCTGTTTCACAGCAGTTTGGTGTATTCCGGTTTCCCGAATCATTCCTGATCGACCGGCAGGGCAAGGTTCGTTATCACCTTATTGGTGCGATTGACTGGATGTCTGCTGAAGTCGTGGAAACGATCGAGACAATGTTGAAAGAGGATGGGGATGTCAGTGGAGATATTCAGCCAGGTGGCAGTTGAAGGAGATCGGGAGCTGAGTCTGCGCATTAATCAGCTGCGCAGGGAACTTGGCGAGCACAATTACCGTTATTATACCCTGGATGATCCGAAGATCTCCGATGCCGAATATGATCGCTTACTGCGTGAGCTTGGCCAGCTTGAAGCCGAGCTTGGTGAGCCTGTTCCTGCTGATTCTCCAACACAAACCGTCGGAGCCCGAGTATCATCCACATTTGTGGCTCGTGAGCATGGTGAGGCCCTGTTGTCACTGGCCAATGCCTTTGATGCTGATGAGGTCGGAGCCTTTGTGCGGCGTATTTGTGAAGGGTTGGGGGATGAGCAGGCTCAATTTATAATTGAACCTAAAATTGATGGCTTGGCCGTCAACCTGCGTTATGAACATGGGTGCTTGTCTGTTGCGGCAACCCGCGGGGATGGCAAGGTCGGTGAAGATGTCACCGACAATGTTCGTACGATTACGGATATTCCATGGCAGCTGCATGCAGAAGATGGATCTGTCCCTGATCTGCTGGAGGTGCGCGGTGAAGTGTATATGTCCAAGGCTGCATTTGCGCTGCTAAATGAACGTCAGGATGCCGAAGGTGCAGCTCCCTTTGCCAACCCGCGCAATGCAGCCGCCGGCTCCCTCAGGCAGCTGGATGCAAAGGTGACAGCCCGGCGTGGCCTCTGTTTTTATGCTTATGGTGTGGGCCTTGGAGGGCGCGAGTTTGCTTCCAGTCAGTCGGAGTTGCTGAGTAGATTAAATAGCTTCGGTTTTGCTATTCAGCAAACGACTATGGCCAATGGCGTTGATGCTTTGCTTGAGCGCTACCGGTTTTTGCAGGAGCAGCGGCGGGAGATGCCGTATGAGATCGATGGTGTCGTATATAAGCTGGATGATTTTGCACAGCAGCAGCGACTGGGCTCTGTGGCCCGCTCACCGCGTTGGGCTATTGCGCACAAATTTCCGGCTGAAGAGGTACAGACAACCGTTCGTGATGTCATCTGGCAGGTGGGCCGTACAGGTGTGATCACACCGGTTGCAGAGATGGAGCCGGTTGCTGTTGGAGGTGTGGTGGTTTCCCGTGCCACATTGCACAATGTGGATGAGTTAAAGCGTAAACAGGTCTATGCCGGTGCGTCTGTGATTGTACGCCGCGCCGGTGATGTGATTCCGGAAGTGGTAAGGGCTGTTGATGTGAATCCAGATGCCTGTTTGCCTGCAGTTCCTGAGTTTTGCCCGGTGTGTCAGGCTTCGGTATACAGGGTGGAGGGTGAGGTGGCGATTCGCTGCAGTGGTGGCCTCTCCTGTCCTGCACAGCTGACGGAGCGTCTTCGTCACTTTGTTTCACGCGCCGCGATGGATATTGAAGGTATGGGTGACAAGCTGATTGCAAAGCTGGTGGATGAGGGACTGCTTGCTTCCATTGCGGATATCTACGAACTGGATTATACAGCGCTGAGTGATTGGCAGGGTATGGGTGAGAAGAAAATCACCAATCTTCAGCTGGCACTTCAGGCAAGCAAAAACCGCCCTCTTGGCCGTTTTCTGCATGCTCTTGGCATCCGTCATGTCGGTACTGCAACGGCTGCGGCTCTGGCCACGCATTTTGGCGAGCTGGATGCTGTGATAGCGGCTGATGAGGAGTCCCTGATTTCTGTACCTGATGTCGGGGCGGAAGTGGCTGCGAGCATCCGCAACTTTTTCGATGAAGGGCACAATCGTGATGTTATTCACAGATTGTTGGATGCGGGTGTGGATCCTGCTCCTGTGACTGTGCAGGAGGGGCATCCTCTGGCCGGAAAAACAGTGGTGCTGACAGGCAGTTTTGAATCGGTACAACGGCGTGTTGCGCAGGAGCGTTTGCGCTCCATGGGCGTTAAACCGGCAGGTTCGGTATCCAAGAATACGGATCTGCTTATTGCCGGTGAAAAGGCAGGTTCAAAACTGACCAGGGCACGAGAGCTGGGGATAGAAGTTGTCGGTGAACAGCAGCTGCTTGAGTGGCTGGATTGGCAGCAGGGTTGATTTACTAAGGTTTGCATTTTACATTAGCACTCCTATAGTGAGAGTGCCAAAACGTATGAATATATCATCTGGAGGTGATTATCCATGACAGCAGCTACATCTGAAATGAACAGTCTGGCCCTCTTTTCCCGTGATATGCGAAAGGTAGACCGACTCGATCGTGAGGAAGAGAACCGATTGTCTCGTTTGTGGCATGAAAGTGGAGATCGTGAAGCTGCACGTCAGCTGGTGGTTGCGAATCTTGGTGGTGTGACAGCTATTGCCCGCGAATATCGTCATTTCGGTTTGCCGGAAATGGACCTGATTCAAGAGGGTACTATGGGGCTCATGCATGCGGTAAAACGCTTTGACCCCGAACGCGGCTTTCGTCTGATGACATACGCATCATGGTGGGTGCGTGCATCTATTCATGATTTTATTCTGCGCTCATGGAGCATCGTAAAACTCGGTACAAACAAGTTGCAGCGTCGCGTATTTGCAGGCCTGCAGAAAGCAAAAAATGCGATTGCAGCTATTGATGGACGTCACGCCGATGAGGTGGGGGCTGATTATGGTATGAATGGTGCTGAGTATCAGGAGGCGGCCAATGCGTTCCTGCAGCGCGATGTGTCACTGGATGCTGAGTATGATGAAGGTGATGCACTGGTGCATGGCCTGCCCGGAGATGATGCGACACCTGAGCAGATTGTGCTGGACTCCAACTGGGAGAGTCATCAGAAAACAGTGCTCTATCGAGCATTGAGTGGTCTGGCCGATCGAGATCGCCAGATTGTTGAACGCCGCCACTTGGCGGAAGATCCTGCGACTTTGAAAGATTTGTCAGAAATGTTCGGGGTGTCAATTGAGCGAGTGCGACAGCTTGAGGCACGTGCAATGAAGAAGCTGAAAGCGGCTGTGGCACATTAATCGGCGACTACTCACCCTCATAGCGAGAGTCTTGATATTATCCAGGGGCGGTCCGAAAGGACTGCCCCTTTTCTTTCGGGCTGGCAGCCATCATCATCGGGCTTTAAGTTTTTAACAGGTTCTAAAGCCTTTCCGGGAGTGTTTGCAGGTGTCTGATCGTTACGAAGCACAAGAAATAGAAGCCAAATGGCAGCAGCGTTGGGATGATGCGGATATTGATGCCGCAAGCGATGATGAAACAAGGGAATCCTACTACTGTCTGGTGATGTTCCCCTACCCATCGGGAAATCTGCACATGGGCCATGTACGTAATTACTGTCTGGGTGATGCTGTGGCGCGCTATAAGCGCATGAAAGGTTTCAACGTACTGCATCCGATAGGCTGGGACGCCTTCGGTCTGCCTGCCGAAAATGCAGCGATCAAACACAACCGTCCGCCTGCTGAATGGACCTATGCCAATATCGACCAGATGCGATTGCAGCTGAAGCGGCTGGGCCTCTCTTATGACTGGTCACGTGAAATTGCGACCTGTCATCCTGATTATTACCGCTGGGAACAGTGGATGTTTACCAAACTGATAGAGAAGGGACTCGCCTATCAGCAGGATGCCGAAGTGAACTGGTGTGATCCCTGTCATACGGTGCTTGCGAACGAGCAGGTGGTCGATGGTGTTTGCTGGCGTTGCGATACGCCGGTGATCAAAAAGAACTTGAAGCAGTGGTTTATTCGCATTACTGATTATGCGGAAGAGCTGCTCAGCGACCTCGATAAATTGAACGGCTGGCCGGAGAAAGTGGTTGGCATGCAACGCAACTGGATAGGGAAATCGAGTGGCGCAGAGGTTTCATTCGCCCTTGAAGGCAGTGAGGAAACACTGGATATCTTTACTACACGTCCTGATACACTAATGGGTGTGACCTATATGGCCGTAGCCGCCGCTCACCCGCTGGCACAAAAAGCCGCTGAATCCAATGCCGATCTGGCGCTGTTCCTGGATGAATGTAGCAAGATTTCCACCAAAGAAGCAGATGTCGAAACCATGGAGAAGAAGGGCATGGCAACCGGCTTCAACGCGGTGCATCCTGTATCCGGTGAGCTTGTACCGGTATGGGTCGCAAATTTTGTGCTTATGGGTTACGGCACGGGTGCTGTGATGAGCGTTCCTGCACATGATGTGCGTGATTTTGAGTTTGCTAATAAATATGAACTGACAGTTAAGCAGGTCATCAGGCCTGCGGAGGGTGAATGGGATATTGAATCCGAAGCATTTACCGATGCTGGTGTGTTGACCAATTCCGCTCAGTTTGATGGTCTGGCTTCGACCGATGCCAGAGTGTCGATCACAGACTGGTTGTCCGAAAACGGTAAGGGCAGTGAACGGGTTCAGTATCGATTACGCGATTGGCTGGTATCACGCCAACGTTATTGGGGTACACCTATACCTGTGATTCATTGTGTCGATTGCGGTGCAGTGCCTGTGCCGGAAGATCAGTTGCCGGTTGAACTGCCCACCCATCTGCAGCCTACAGGTGGTGCATCACCATTGCATGAATGTGATGAATTCAGGCACACCGAGTGTCCTCTATGCGGCAAGGCAGCCGAGCGTGAGCTGGATACCTTCGATACCTTCATGGAATCATCATGGTATATGAACCGCTATACCAGCCCGCGTAATAGTGAGGCCATGGTTGACGGCGCTGCCATGCAGCGTTGGGCACCGGTGGATCAGTATATTGGTGGTGTGGAGCATGCTGTGCTGCATCTGCTTTATGCCCGTTTTTATCATAAGCTGATGCGCGATGCAGGTCTGTTCAGTTCCGAACAGGGTGGTGATGAGCCGTTCAGGAATCTGCTGACACAGGGCATGGTGCTTAAAGATGGTACCAAAATGTCCAAGTCCAAGGGGAATACGGTTGATCCCAAGGCAATTATTGAACGCTTTGGATCTGATACAGCACGTCTGTTCACACTGTTTGCAGCACCCCCTGAGAAAGAACTGGAGTGGAATGATGCAGGAGTAGAAGGGTCATACCGTTTCCTTAAGCGGGTCTGGCGACTGCTGGATCGGATTGATCTTGCTGAAGGAGATGAAGATGCGGCTGCTGTGAAACTCATGCGCCGTACTACCCATATGACCATTCAGCGTGTTACTTATGCCTTTGAACACGGTTTTGCGTTTAATGTGGCGATCGCTGCATTGATGGAATTGGCGAACGCACTGCAGGACTATCAGCCAAAAGGTAAAAGTGGTAACGCAGCCTATCGTGAAGCTGTTCAGGCGCTTGCCACGATGCTTGCACCATTTGTGCCTCACTTTGCCTGCGAGCTTGCAGAGAAGCTTGGTATGGCTCAAATCGCTGTCGTGGCTGACTGGCCAGAGGTTGACGAGGCAGCATTGGTGCAGGATGAGATTACTCTGGTTGTTCAGGTGCAGGGTAAAAAGCGTGGTGAGATTACGATTGCCAAAGATGCCGGCCAGGATGAAGCGATGGAAGCTGCCAGAGCCAATGCCTCGATTCATAAATGGCTGGTAGATATGCATATTGTGAAGGTGATTCTGGTTCCCGGGCGTCTGCTTAATATCGTGGTGAAACCCGCGTGAAGGCGCTGCTGCTGAATGGGATGATGCTGTTTCTGCTCTCATTGAGCAGCTGTGGATACCATCTTGTTGGTCACGGTGGTGATGCCGGAGCGATTCCGGCGGACGTTAAGACGGTGAATATAGTCGTGCAAGGAGATAGTCAGAGTCTGCTCTCCAGTTTCAGACAGGCGCTGGCTTCTGAATCGTTTGCGTTGACTGATTCTGATGATGTGGAAGATGCCGCATCACACGCTGTGCTGCGTGTGACTGTGATGCCCCTGGTATTTGTACCTTCAGCCTATGATATCGCAGGTGTGGCTACCCAGTATCGTATGACCTATAGCGGGTCGTTGTTGGTGCAGCGTGATAGCGAACTGCTGTGGCAGAGCGGCCGCGTTCAACGGGCGGGTAATGTGTATGTGAGCGGTGGACCTGCCAGTATTGAGGCGTCCAGAGAGCGGTTACTGCGCGATCTTCGACAACAATGGTTTACGGATGCACTTGGGCGCCTGCGCTCGGGCTTTTGAGTCTGTAAGGGTTAGTGATGCGTTTACGAGCTGATGCCTTATTGCCTGTCAAAGAGAGTGCTTATTATCTCTATGGTGAAGATGAGGATGCCATCTTTGAAGCGGCCGAATCCCTGCTTGCCGCAGGTGCTGAAGATGCCGTTCGCTTGCGTGTGGATATCAATGAACTGGCCCGTATTGAGCAAGAGTCGAGGAACCAGGGGTTGTTCGGGGCTTCGATCTGTTATGCGCTGGTTCGCAATGCCCAATCAGCGAACCCGAAGCAGACAGCGCATCTGTTAAGGCTTTCATCATCGGTGCTGGAAGGTAATCGGATGATTGTTTGTGCGCCCGGCATCGATTGGAAAAAAGCCCTGAATAAAAAGATGAAAGAGCTCACCGGTGTGGCCCAGTGTGAATTTGGCAAGCCTGATGAGAGGAGTTTCTCCATCTGGCTGGAGAGTGAGATCTCCAGGTCCGGGCTCTCTGTAGCACCTGAGGCGATGCAGTGGATGGCAGAGTGCCTGTGTGGCATGCGCCTGGCTGCAAGGCAGATGATTGAGCGACTCAACTGGTACGATAATGGAAGGGGAGAGTCGATTGCTCTGGATGTGGTCGCGGAGCTGTTGGGCGAGCGTGCACCGAGTGCACTGGATGAGTGGTGTCATGAAGTGGCGATGCGTGATCCCCGTGCGGTTGGTATGGCTCAGAAACTGTTGCGGGATCAGCAGGTCGCCGAGGTACAGATGATCTCCTGGTTGGGAACGCGTATGCAGCAGCTGTTGATGTATCGCTGGTTCTCCTCACAAGGGGATCGAAATCCGTTGCAGGCGGCCAAGGTGTTTGGTGATGCAAGGCAAAAGATAGGCGGGGAGGCCAGAGTCTGGACCGGTCCCGAGCTATCGGCTGCCATGAAACGCATTGTTGATGCTGAAAAGCTGATCAAAGGGGCATCGGTCGAAGACAAGCATGTTGTCATTGAGCGACTGACGCTGGATCTGGTTGGAGAAGGAAGGCTGACAGGATGATAAACTGGCTGGATTTCGAGCGCGAGCATGTCTGGCACCCTTATGCCTCGATGCTGAACCCGGCACCGGTTTACCCGGTCAGCTCTGCTGATGGTGTGGAACTTGAGTTTGAAGACGGGCGGCGGGTTATCGATGGTATGTCTTCGTGGTGGTCTGCCATACACGGGTATAATGTGCCGGAGCTAAATGCTGCGGCTACAGAACAGCTTTCGAAGATGTCGCATGTAATGTTCGGTGGCCTGACCCACAGGCCTGCCGCAGAGCTTGCTGAAAGACTGCTGGCTCTGGCGCCAGCGAATATGCGACATGTGTTCTTTTCCGATTCCGGTTCGGTCTCGGTAGAAGTCGCGATGAAAATGGCGCTGCAGTATTGGCAGGCAAAGGGGCATCCGGAAAAAAACAGGCTGCTGAGTCTTCATGGTGCTTATCACGGTGACACCTTCGGAGCGATGAGTGTCTGCGATCCGGTGAATGGTATGCATCATCTGTTTGCCGATGTGCTGCCGGGACAGCTGTTTGCTGAAGCGCCATCCGTGAGCCTGGATACGGATTGGGATGAGTCACAGATTGCTTCCTTCAGATCCAGAATCAGCACACACAGGCATGAGCTGGCTGCTGTGATCATTGAACCGATCGTTCAGGGGGCAGGCGGCATGCGATTTTATGCACCCGAATTTCTGCGTCAGGTGCGCCAACTCTGTGATGAATATGATGTGTTGCTGATTGCCGATGAGATTGCTACGGGTTTCGGACGTACCGGCACGATGTTTGCCTGCGAACAGGCTGGCATTGAACCGGATATCCTCTGTGTCGGCAAAGCCCTGACCGGCGGCTATCTTTCACTTGCTGCAACGCTTACATCGGCGAAGGTGTGTGAAGGTATACACGCAGATTCCGGGGAAAATAACCGTTCCGGTGTGCTGATGCATGGCCCGACCTTTATGGCTAATCCACTGGCTTGTGCAGTGGCTGTTGCCAGTGTTGATCTGTTGCTGGCTTCACCCTGGCAGCAGTCGGTTGCTGCGATTGAAAAACAGCTGAAATATGAGCTGGAACCGTGCAGGGAGATGGACACGGTTGCTGATGTTCGCTGTATGGGTGCAATTGGTGTGATTGAGATGAAGGAGGTCATGGATATGGCCAGGGTGCAGGAGCAGCTTATTGAGCAGGGTGTGTGGCTGCGGCCGTTCGGAAAGCTCCTTTATTCCATGCCGCCATTTGTTATTCGGCCCGAGCAATTAAGCCGTGTAACTTCTGCCATGCGGGAGTGTTGTTCCTAACTTGTAGTCCGGGCTTCATTAGCGATTCATCCTTTTTATGCTAATGTTCACTTCATTATGGCTGTAACTCTGGGTTTGATGTTCCGTATTGATGGCCAACCGCCAGCAGTACCTGTGCCTCCATTGCAGCAGGGGATGACGCCTGTACGGCCGATTATCGAAGCGGAAAGGGTGGTAGAGCCCACATCCACGGCGCGCGGTAATGAAGCACGTAACCATATGCTTAACCGATCCGGTGATTATGCGCCGGAGAGACAGCAGCCCATGACCTATTCTCAGAAAGGGCTTCCGGGGGATGCCGGACAGCTGCTTAGTGGTCAGCTGCTTGATACCTATGCCTGACTCATCGATGAATAATAATTTGGATACTGCCAACCATGACCGTGATGCGGTGGGGAAAACCTATGTTTATCCGGTCATTTCCCGTCGTGCCGGTGGTGTGTCGGTAGGCATTAATCTCAATCCGAATAATGCCTGTAACTGGCACTGTGCTTACTGTCAGGTTCCTGATCTGAAACGTGGATCAGCTCCGGAGATCAATCTGGAACTGTTGCGCCTGGAATTGACCGCCATGCTGGATGACCTTTTACATGGCTCCTTTATGCAGGAGCGGGTGCCGCAAGGAAGCCGGCGTCTGTGTGATGTGGCTATTTCCGGTAATGGTGAGCCGACCAGCTGCTCGTCCTTTGATGACGTGGTTGCAGTGATCGTTGAGGTGATGGCGCAGTTCGATCTGACTGATACACCGCTGCGTTTGATTACCAACGGCTCCTATGTGCATAAGCCGCATGTTCAGCGAGGACTGGCTTTGATGGCAAAGCACCATGGTGAGGTTTGGATCAAGGTGGATAGCGTGACCGATGAAGGTATCAGCCGCATTAACGGTGTTACCCTTGATCGTACCCGTTTGCGGCAGCAGGTGGAGGCGCCTGCCAGCCAGTGTCCCACATGGATTCAGACCTGCTTTGTAGGCTGGGATGGTCAGCCTCCGACAGAGGATGAAGTGTCCGCTTACACGGTGTTTCTTTCTGAACTCAAACAGGATGCTGTGCCGATTCGGGGAGTGCTGCTCTACGGTCTTGCCCGGCCATCCTTGCAGCAGGAGTCGCTGCATCTGAGTATGCTGGATGAATCATGGATGAAACAAGCCGCAGAGCTTATTCAGCAATCTGGCTTTGAGGTCAGGCTCTCTCTTTAATCATATTGTAGAGAAGCATGCTTGAGTAAGACAACAGACCGGGCGGGGCAGGTTTGAGGTATCCTTTTTATTGTTTTTCTCTGCGGTGAGTTGTTATTAGAAATCTTCCAGCATCTCTTCGAGACGGTCTGCATCCACGCACATTTTTCCACGCCCTTCGCCCTGCACAAGTATGCCATCCTTTTTCAATTGACTGATAGCGCGTGAAATAGTTTCACGGCTGGTGGAGAGTTGATCAGCCAGCAGTTGATGGGTTGGCAGTATCGTGGAGTAGAGGCCCTTACTATTCTGCTGGCTAAAGCGATGACAGTGATCCACCAGATAAGAATAGAGGCGATGCGGCACATCCATGCTGCTGATGCGTTCCAATACACGGCTGGTTTTACGCAAGCGAATGGCGATTTCAGTGAGTAGCTTCAGTGAGATGGCAGGCTGATCGAGCAGTAGTGGAACCAGGTCACGTCGACGTATATTGGCAAATTTGGAATCTTTCATGGTGCTGACATTGGCTGAACGGGGTTCTTCATCCAGCAGTGACATTTCACCGAAGAATGAACCTTTCTCCAGTAGTGCGAGAACAACTTCGCGACCGTCTGCAGAGTAGGTGGATACTTTGACCTCTCCATCAAGGATCACGTAAAGAGAGTCACCCGGATCGAATTCCTGTACGACGATACTCTTCTTAGGAATCTCAATGCTGCTGGCGAGGGCTGAGACAGCATACATCTCTTCATCGGTGAGTTCAGAGAATAGGGGAACTTTCCGTAGCATTTCCTTCATTTCCATCATTGTACTCCAGTAGATATCAGTGAGACAGGCCAGGTTGCAACCGTGCAGTCTCCCAGGTGGGGGGTCATCTGTTTCAGCGCCTGCGTAACGCACTCTTGTGTATCAATGGCCTCAATGACAAGAGGAAGATTGGTGGCCAAATCAAGAAAGGATGCTGAGTGAATGCCATGTTGGCCGAGCCCCTCTATACCGCGCAGTACCGAAACGCCATGTAACCCGGCTTGTTGGCAGAGCGCTAAAATCCCCTCCATCGCCGGCTTGCCGTCGATATTACTGGATTCGGATAAGTAGATGCGCAGGCAAGAGCCTTGAGTCAATGTGATTTCCCCCATTATGTGCAAGTAGTCTGGAGAATGTGGGCTGAACTGACAAGTGGGAGTGCAGGGTGGAGCCGTTATCAGGCAAGCCTGATCGTCTGGGGGGCTGTTACCCTCCCGGTCTTCGGTCTCAGGGCAATGAATCAGACAGAGTTATGCGGGGGGTGCTGATGTTATAATGTCTTGTGTATGATCAGTGACTTGGGATATTGCAGAATGGCTAGAGTCTGCTATTAATAGCGGGATTAGCTGGATGTAAATTGGCGGGGGCTGATTTTATGGGGGTAGGTATATGTTTGGACGATGGTTAAAGCTACAGCTGTTTGCCTGGGTGTTGCTATCACCATTGCTTGTATTTGCAGCACCGGGGCAGATTAGTACTCAATCATTAGAGACTGCAGTTGATTCTATAAGCGGTGAGCCCATAACTGTTGAGAAAGATGAGGGGGCTTCGGTAGCAGCCGAGAAAGCGGCAGCTGAGAAAGTAGCAGCCGAGAAAGTAGCAGCCGAGAAAGTAGCAGCCGAGAAAGTAGCAGCCGAGAAAGTAGCAGCCGAGAAAGTAGCAGCCGAGAAAGTAGCAGCCGAGAAAGTAGCAGCCGAGAAAG